>WPCI01267342.1_pt1 | contig 135565 bp, 122 predicted proteins | sample 5399871 | NCBI WGS metagenome assembly WPCI01 (sample SAMN12869469, study PRJNA574797) | sludge metagenome | isolation source: wastewater treatment of pH7 | place: China:Beijing | collected 2019-05-20
CATAACGATTGGCAGGCCCAGGCCCGAGGCATTGTAGACGGCTTCGACCATGTAGAGCAGACCTTGTGAGGCGGTCGCGGTATAGGTACGGGCGCCCGTGGCCGAGGCTCCGATGCATGCGGACATCGCCGAGAACTCGGACTCGACGTTCACATATTCGCAGCCGGAAAGGCTCCCCTCCTTGACCAGTTTGGACAACTCCTCAACGATGTGGGTTTGTGGAGAAATTGGATAGGCGGAGATCACTTCGGGGCGGCAGGCCGCGACCGTCTGAGCGATGGCCTTTGACCCTTCAATTTGCTGCAGCATGTGTGCTCTCCTCTTTGGACTCTCGGGCGGCCTTCAAAGCCTGCGCCACCTTCTGCTCCTCAACGAGCCGATATGCTGCCCGCGCGGCGGCGACGTTCATCTCACCCACCTTGCCGGGGAACCGGTCGTGGATGGCACGCTCGACCGATTCCAGATCAAACGGATGGGCCAAGGCGGCCATGCCTCCCAGCAGGACAGCGTTGGGAACGGTGCGTCCGGTGTGCTCACGGGCGATGTCCGTCGCCGGAATCGTCACGACGTGACCCAGCGGGAATGCAGCAACTACCTCTTCCAAGCCCAGCTCCTGCGCGCTTCGCGACGAGTTCACGAGAGCGAACCCCTGCGGAGTGAGCCCCGCGAAGACGTCAAGAATGGGTAGCAGCGTGGGATCTTGAACAATGATGAGGTCGGGGTGCAGGACGGGTTCACGTGTGCGGATGGCGGTATCGCGAATTCGGGCATATGCAACGACGGGCGCGCCAGTGCGCTCGGAGCCGAAGGACGGAAATGCCTGGGCATGTCGTCCCTCATGGAATGCCGCCATCGCCACCATGTCGGCCGCCGTTACAACTCCCTGTCCACCTCGACCATGAATACGAACTTCGACCATGGTTTCACACTAGAACGCCTTGTTTAATCCCGTTCCCACTTGAGTGCCGAGAAACCTTGTTTTCGTTTTATGGGACGAAAGTCGCGCGAATTAACCGGTCGATTTTAGGCCCAATGTCCCAGACCTTGTGGTTTTGACCACGACAAGGAACTACCCGACAGCTCCCATTCGATGGGAAAAACTACCCAATGTCCACCGTGTCAAAAGCGCATACATGACGATATTCTGCTGGGAATCAACAGGTGAAATCTCCACATCGAACGCGTGCACTCCCTCGGACCGTACGCTTCGTGAGATCGTTCTGCCCGTTTCCTCCCCTTGCATGATGTTTCCGAAGGAGATTCCGTGAAAGACTTCAAGGTCGAGCAGCCACAAAAATACGCCAACGCATCCCAGTTCTCAGCGGTCAATGGTGGTGGCATCCACTGCGATACATCGGACCACGACTCCACACGCTATCGAATCACACTTTCCTTCACTCCCGAGGAGGGCGAGTACCAGTATCCGCTGGAGGATCTGCTGGACGAGTACCTGCTGTACGTCTCCGATTTCTTTGATTCCACACACGAGACATGGCAGAAGGGTGAGCGTGTCACACTGGAGTTCGCTGGCGACCTCGACGGTGTCCGCAAAGCGGCGTCCCTGGTCGGAAAGCGCGTCTACAACAACGTGTATGTGGAAGATGGCGAGGAATACGTTGGAACCGTGATTGAGTAGACCAATGGTTACGTGGTACGAGTGTGGCGCCTCGAGGAAAACGATCTGAGAGGCGCCACCTTCCCAGATCTCTCTGTCAGTCCTCTCCAGCGGTACGTTGCACCATCGCACTCGTGTAGATGCACACCGCCCCCGCGACCGATACGTTGAGGGATTCTGCCGAACCGTACAACGGAATCGAGACCGTGGCGTCAACGTCGGACAGGTCGACGTCGTCGAATCCGCGCGCCTCGTTGCCCAATACCCAAAGAGTCGGGCGCCGCAAATCCGGTCCATCGATATTGGCCCCCAACAACTCCGCCTGGTAGGCGTTGTTTTGCAGGGCGGAAAGTTCCCATTCTCCGGCACCATCCGCGGCAAGAACCTGCATTCCGGCCCCGCGCGCATATTCCACGATCTGTTCCAACGAAAGCCCGGAGGCACAGGGCACGTGGAAAAGCGAACCTGCCGTCGAGCGCACCACCTTGGGCGAAAAAAGTTCGGCGCTGCGCGAGCCTACCAGTACGGTGGCCGCGCCCCCGGCGTCGGCGGTACGAATGATCGTGCCGAGATTGCCCGGATCCGCGGTGGCAACAGTCGCCACCGCCAGCTGTGCTCCGGCCAAGGCCTCGGCGGGATCGGCAGATTCCGGCATATTGGCGACGACGACGAGCCCCTGCGCGTCCGCCGAAAGGTCCCGGAAGTCCTCCTCGGAGACCAGATGCGTCCACACGCGATGCTCGGCGGCGAGATCGCGAATCTCGGTGTAGCGCTCCAAAGCGGTCTCAGTAGCGTAGAGATCCCGCAACAGATCGGGGCGGTGGGCCAGAATCTCGCGCACCGCCTGAGGGCCCTCAACAAGGAATTGGCCATGGCGAGTGCGCTGTTCACGCCGGTGCAGTTTCTGTGCGCGCTGGATCTGGGTACGGGTGGCGTCCTTGAGACGCAGAGAAGTCATGGCTTCATCTTCCCACATGTGTGAGGGGCCTCGTACTGCAGATTCACCGAACCTCTTCGAACGCATCCGGGTGGGTGGCCGTGTAATCGCGGGCCGAGGCCACCAAGTCGTCGATGTGCTGACGCTGGGAGACGAGCTCTTCGGAGTATTTTTCGACTCCGGGTGCCTGTTTCTCGGCGATGAGATTCGCGATGCGATTCGTGAAGTCGATCGAGTCCTTGCACTCCACCGTCTGCAGCGCCATGATCACCTGTTCCTCAGTGATCACCGGTTCGTCCGTAGGCTCTGAAGCGGGCTGGCCGTTCTCGTCGATCCAGTACCTCGCGTTGGCCGTGGTGTTCGCGCCGACGACGAAACCCGGATTCTCCGGATCCATCTCCATCCCATACTCCGCGTAGCATGTTCCGAGCTCGTCGAAAAGTTCCTGGGCGCGGGGGTCGGAATCGATGAGCGTGTAACTGTCGAGGACGGCGTCCATCCAAGGCCCCGGGTTGTACAGCGACGCACCATTGAACTGGAGAACCTGCGGATCCTTGTAGCATTCGTCCGAGGCGGCGAGTTGTGTTTCCGTGAGGTTGACAATGAGAAGAGGCTCGAAAATCGGCTCCGGATTTTCTGGAATGACGATCCCTTGGGTGATGAGTCCTCGCTCGGTCATCGGTTTGACGAAGGCGAACTTCTGAGCGATGTCCGCAGTCCACGGCCCGTACCTGTGCCACGCATTGAGGACTGGATCGTCGTTTGGATGATGCGCCGACGGCCAAGGGACTCCCTTGGCACGTACGCACACGGCCACTGCCGCGAATTCGGCGGTCCGGATGATCTCTTCCTCGCTAGTGGTGACAAGGAGCCTGTCCGATGGCAACGAGACAGATGCATTCTGGGGGTTGATGTGGGCGGTGAGGTCGAGGCCGCTGGCGGCGTTCGTCTCCGTCGGAGAGCCCGCAACAGCAACAGTGCCATCGGCGCTCCCGCAACCAGTCAGAAACGCGGTCAGGCACGCCGTCAGCGCAGCAACACGAACGTGGTGCATGATGTGCTGTCGATTTGTCATGTCCAAGCCTTTCTTCCTTGACGCTTCGGACAATACCAACGATACGCGTGGCAGCACGCACTTTTCGGCCGTAACCATGGGACCGTGGGTTGTTCGTCTGCCCGCGTTCTTCATCCCTGCAACCGCGAAAATCAGCCCCAAAATTACTGGAAATTTACTGGGAAAGATGTATCGTCATCGGCCGTGACGGCCGCCGCGGGTGACGATGACCAACGTGGGGAGGAACATCAATCCGGCGAGGGATGGACCGTGGTCGGCAGCGAAGGAGCAACCGGAAACTTTCGAATGAAAGAACGAACGAGGACTACTCGCGTAAAGTCGTCCCATGTCTCGCATCCTCATCACCGGAATGTCCGGCGCCGGAAAATCAACGTTGCTCGCCGAACTTGCCGCTCGTGGGCATGAAACGATTGACACGGATTTTGGCGGTTGGGAGTTGCCCGACGGCCGCTGGGACGAAGCTCGGATGACTGCGTTGTTGGCACAAGAAGACGCCGTCGTCGTCTCGGGAACTGTGGCGAATCAGGGCCGGTTCTACGACCGATTCGACCATGTGGTATTGCTCAGCGTGCCGCTCGAGGTTCTACTCGAACGTGTCCGGACCCGAACGAACAATCCGTATGGGAAAACACCGGAACAGCAGGAGGAGATTCGGCGGTACACGGCCGAGGTCGAGCCGCTGCTGCGCCGGGGAGCCAGTCTCGAACTGGACGGGCAGCGGCCAGTTGCCGAATTGGCGGGTGCCGTGGAAGATCTGATGTCGCAAGAGGCTGCGTGAGTGAGAGAACGCGTGAACAAGCGGAGAATCCTGGACATCAGGAGAACATGACGCCCCCATCGCTGTGGGAACGCTCCGAAATGGCCGAGGCCCGGGGCGCAGCTGAGGTCGCGCGTGATACGGGCCGCGGGTTCATGTGTGGCATGGGCTGCGGGGTTCGTAGCGCGGAATTGGTCGCAGATACCGGTCACGGCTGTGAACTGCGGTTTTACGCGGGTTTTGCGCGGAATGGGCGCAATCCATCCGAGGTGACCAAAACTCGGCCAAAACGTGTCGGAGACTGCCGGTAGGCTGAAGGTATTCGAACAATCATTCGAATACATTCGTAACTTGGAAACGAGGTGACTTCGATGGCGGTGGATCTCTTGTTCGACGGCGGCGATCGCCCAGCTCCCGCTCCGCTTCATTCCATTTCACCAGAGGTGGGAGCGGGCAACACCGCAGGTGAAGTGTGGGCGCGGGGCACCGTGTTTCTGGATCGATTCCTCGGCTGGTGCGCGGGCGTGAACGTGGAACAAGTACCCATTGCTGTCTCAGTTTCCATGATTTCGAAGCTGGCACACCTCGGAAATGCCATCGAAGGTCTGCGGCTGGGCCTCGCCGCTCACGTGGACAGGATGAGCAGTCCCCCACTGCCGTCCAGGGAGCCGCACGTATCGCCGCCGGAGCTGGGCACGGACCCCCAAAGTAAAGATCCCCGGGGCAAGGAAAAACCGCTTCCCGGAGACCAACCCGACCTGATCGGGCTGCTGCAGTCCTCTGGTGGGCAGTCCCGGGACTAGGCGAGAGACGAAGTCCGGCGCGCTCAAGCCGTGCGCGATATCTACCCTTTGTTCGGGAGAGAGATCCGTCGAGGCTCGATCTCCAGCGCTTACGTCGATGTGTTGAGCAACAAGATACCTCCCGAACTGACTGAGCAAGCAAGACCAAGCGAGGAGGTTCTATTGAAGCACGCCAGGCAGGAAACGGTCGATCAGTTCACCAAGACCGTGCGCGCGTTGGTGGTCCAGCACGCACCCGAACGAGCTGAGAAGCACGCGAAGAAAGCCGCTCGGTCCGAGAGGTTCTCGATCTTTCCCTCCGAAGGCGGGTATCGGCTCGCAGGGTGGATCGATGCCATCAACGGCTTGCAGCTGGACAAGACCATGCGGGCGTTGGTGGGGGTCCCTGCGCGAGGCGATGCACGCACCCACAGCCAACGCTACGCGGATGTCCTGACAGCCCTCGTGATTCAGCGGCCAGATCAACGGGCGGGGCCCAGCGCGTCCGGATCCGGTGGCCCAAGTGGCGGCGGATCCGAGAAAGGGGCCGGTAAAGCTGTTGTGAAAGGAATCGGTGGCGCAGATGCCGGGGAAACGGATTTTACCGACGCACACAACTACGCTCTTGCTGACTCCATACAGGTGTCACCAACGTGAGTGCCACCATTGCCAGAAGGCAGAGCACCGAGTTGGCAGGCGATTTGGGCCGTGTTCGTGGAAGTACAAGGCACTCGCCACCGCACCCAGATCATGGTTCACATCCCGCTGTCCACGCTGATTCAGACTGAGAAAGCCATCGAGGCGGGCGCCAGCATTTCGCCGTCGTCACCGCGCGGAGAGCCTCACCAGCTTCGCCGGGCAAGATGTACGCCCCCAATGATCCGCCCGCTTCGGGCCTTCCATGGCAAGGAGTTGGTCATGTGGCTGACACTCCATTACCTCGTGACGGTTCTGCAGCATCGGCACATTCTGGCACTAACACTGGCACTGGCACTGGCACTGGCAAGAGCATCGGGCCGCCCCTTCCTGACAAGGCGCGATTCCCGGCGCCCAATCAGCGAGACTTCCCTGATACCGAACCCGGGAAGTACTCCCATGGGCGTTCGCGGAATCCACTGCCAATCCGCTCACGCAATCCAGCTACGTTTCTCCACCTGTCCGCCAAGCTCCGCCACCTCATCCACACGGGCGGCTCGATGACCAAGCGTCATTTTTCGAGCAGCCTTATTTCGAGCAGACTTCGCCGCCCACCTCACGGCACGGTGAGGAACACTCTCGAATGGGATGTGCCTGCAACGAGGACACCAATGGCGCATCCTAGCCGAGCGGCGCCCATCTGCACACATAGAACATGTACCCACTGCTCGCGACGGGAACCGATACCCGATACCCGGGCGGCGCATGTCTGGATCTCAAAACCAGCAGTGGACAAAGCGAAGCCCCGAGCCCATCTTTCGATGACTCGGGGCTTCGCGACCATTCAGGTATTCAACGCTGCTGCCTATGTCAGCTCGCAGGTCGAATGGCTCTATCAGGCCTTGGGGGCGTTGACGTCTGCCGGCAGGGCCTTCTTGGCGGTCTCAACGACGGCCTTGAAAGCGGTCGGATCGTTGACAGCCAGCTCGGCGAGCTGCTTACGATTGACCTCGACGCCAGCCAAGTTGAGGCCCTGGATGAAGCGGTTGTAGGTCATGCCCTCGGCGCGACAACCGGCGTTGATGCGCTGGATCCACAGCTTGCGGAACTCATTCTTGCGGACCTTGCGATCACGGTAGTTGTATACGAATGAGTGGGTGACCTGCTCCTTCGCCTTGCGGTAAAGGCGGGAGCGCTGGCCGCGGTAACCCGAGGCGCGATCGAGGGTTGTGCGACGCTTCTTTGCAGCATTCACTGCGCGCTTTACGCGTGCCATAAGAGTTCTCCTTCTACCTTCAGCGACCGAGCAGCTTCTTGACTGCCTTGGCGTTTGCGCTGTCCACGACAAGATCCTGGGACAGGCGACGCGTGCGACGGCTGGACTTGCCTTCGAGCAGGTGGCGCTTGTTGGCCTGCTCACGCATGATCTTTCCGCTGCCGGTTACGCGGAAGCGCTTCTTCGCACCGGAGTGCGTCTTGTTCTTAGGCATTGTTAGCCCCTCATTCGGGCCGCGCAAACTCGCGGCGATTCTCGGTACTGGCACAACGAGGACTCACGCCCCCGTACAACTTTCTTGGCCCAGATCAGATGCGAGGAGCACCCGGCTTGGGCATCGCACGAGGCATGGGCGCCGCCGTGGATTGTGACACTGGTGCTACTACTTCAGGCGCAGGGACCGGAGTCTCAGCTGGCGCTGGCGCTTCCTGAGCAATTTCCTTAGGCGCGGGTGCTTCCTGAGCATTTTCCTCACGTGCCCGCTGAGCACGCTCGGCTTCGCGGGTGCGGCGTTCCTCGCGTTCGGCCTCACGGCGGCGGCGCTGGTCCGACTTGGCCTCCGACTTCTTGCGAAGCGGCGCCAGGACCATGGACATGTTGCGCCCCTCGGCGCGCGGTGCGGCCTCGATGGTCGAAATCTCGGCGAGTTCCTCCGCAAGTCCACGCAGCAGACGCACGCCCTGCTCGGGGCGAGACTGCTCGCGGCCCTTGAAACGCAGATCGAACTTCACCTTGTCGCCACCGTTGAGGAAGCGTTCGGCTTGGCCCTTCTTCGTCTGGTAGTCGTTGCCGTCAATCTTCAGTCCTATGCGAATGGACTTGATGACGGTGTTCGACTGGTTACGGCGCGCCTCTCGAGCCTTCTGAGCAGACTCGTATTTGAACTTCCCGTAGTCCATGAGCTTGGCGACGGGCGGGTTGGAGTTCGGCGCAACCTCGACGAGGTCCAGACCGGCCTCTTGGGCAAGGCGGAGGGCATCCTCCACGCGGACGACGCCTACCTGTTCACCACCCGGGCCGACAAGGCGAACCTGATCGACGTGGATGCGCTCATTGACTCGTGGTTCGTTGTTAATGGCTGCTCCTCTAAATTCCTCGACATGCGATACGCACGGAGTACTCCCTGAGGGCAAACGAATCCAATACACAGCCTTCCGGCAGTGCTGGACCGTAGGACCCGGCACCCTTGGGGCACCCAGGTGGGATTTCTCCGCTTGCATCCCGGCATGATTGCCGGTCGGTCGCCTATCACTGTAGCAGGTCTTGGGCCACGAGCGTTAACGCGCTGAATGTCCGTGCGTGTGACGTTCCTTATGTAGGTTCAGGAAAGATCGGCATGCAGTCGGTCCAAGCGCTCTCCACTTGGGGAAGGGCCGCGGGGTTCACCCACGTCAGGCGCGGCGTACCGGGACAATCTCGACGAGGTCGAGGTGAGACTTGAGGTATCCATCGCTGTGCAAAGCCTGCGCAACGCGCTTGACGGCCTCCTCTGCAGCGGCGATACCCGCATGGTCCGAAATCACGATCGTCACGCGAATCACGCCTTGGCGCCCGGCAAGTACCCTGACCGTCTGCGCACCACCGCACCCTTCAAGTGCATGCTCAAGCCGCATCCGAATCTGGGGATCGAGCCACGGCGCAAACCATGCCTCATCCGATGCGATGGCGAGGACGGCACTGCGGCCAAAGTAGTCGAGGCAGTCCAACGCCAGCAAGCCCGTATGAAAGAGTGCCTGAGCTGCAGCATTTCTGCCGAGCAAAGGAACCGGTCGAGCCGCGGGATCAAAAGCGGCGAGCGCGGCCGCCGAACTGAAGATCGGCATCGCACGCAAACCGCCGGGAGCCGGAACCGTCAGTTGAACGGCCTCATCCAGCGCCACGCGATCCGGATCATGAGAGTCATGCTCGGTGATTTCTCCATCGCTGGTGCCGGGGTGCGCGTGAGCCTGGACGGCCACGAAGACACGGCCGGTGCCCAGCGCTGCCACGAGAGCTTCCTGGCGTTGCGCCGGATCCTCGAGTGCCAATGCCGCGGCCATCTGGGGCTGGACGCCGCCGTCGTCGCCAGCAAAGGGATTGGGGCGAAGCAGACGCTCGAAATCGACCACTAGAGCTGCTCCCCCGCAACCTCAATGGCCTCGGCCAACGTGAACGCGTCCTCGTAAAGGGCCTTGCCCACGATCGCGGAATCAACGCCTTCTGCCACCAAGGTGCGCAACTGCCGAAGATCCTCAAGCGAGGAAATACCCCCCGAAGCAACAACCGGAGCATTCGCTCGCCGAGCCACCCGACGCAGCAGGTCAACGTTGGGGCCTTGTAAGGTGCCGTCCTTTGTGACGTCCGTCAGCACGTAGCGTGAGCAGCCATCGGATTCCAGACGATCAAGGACTTCCCAAAGGTTGCCCCCATCCTTGGTCCAGCCATGTCCGGCCAGAGTGTCCCCGCGAACGTCCAAGCCAACGGCCACCCGATCTCCGTATTCCGCAATGACCCGAGAGGTCCATTCCGGATTCTCCAGAGCGGCAGTGCCGATGTTCACGCGAGCGGCTCCGGCATCCAATGCTCGGCGCAACGAGGCGTCGTCACGAATGCCTCCCGTAAGCTCCACCCGGACATTCACGTCGCGAACGATCCGTGCCAACAGTTCGTGGTTGGATCCGCGCCCGAACGCCGCATCCAGATCAACGAGGTGAATCCACGTCGCTCCCTGAGCGGCCCAACCTGCCGCGGCCTCGGCCGGGTCGCCATAGCTCTTTTCCGAACCCGCTTCACCTTGAAGGAGGCGAACAGCTTGGCCGTTGACCACGTCAACGGCGGGAAGAAGTTGCAAAGGAAGAGTCATGTGGGCTCCTGGGACACCGCGCGAAGTGCGCGAAAGCGAAAGAGTTGAAAACGAACTGAGCCCATCATACGGCCAACGGTTGACCGCATCCCACACCTGCTCGCAGCTGGCGGAGATCCAATGTCTCGAAGGGCATACGACATCTTGGAGGTATCCGAGGGAATGCTTCGGGTGTCATGTGGGAGTCGCGGGAAGCCAACTACAGCGTCCCCAACCAGTTCTTCAGCAGCTGAGCGCCCGCATCCCCCGACTTCTCCGGGTGGAACTGGGTTGCCACGAGTGGGCCGTTCTCCACGGCCGCAACAAATCGCGCACCGTGTTCGGCAAACGTCACCAGCGGAGGCCGCGGACTCCCAGCCAGCTCCGCTGCCGGATCTGACTGAACGGCGTAGGAATGCACGAAGTAGAAGCGTTCGTCCTCAATACCACGAAACAACTCGGACCCCTCGGCGACCTCCACCGGCGACCATCCCATGTGAGGAACAATACGAGCTGGCAAGAGATCAACGGAACCGGGCCATTCGCCGAACCCCTCGTGAACTCCGCGTTCGGTACCTCGCTCGAACATCACCTGCAGGCCCACGCAGATTCCAAGAACCGCCTGACCTCCAGCGATGCGACGCTCAATCAGGCGATCCGCCTTGACCGCGCGCAGCTTCTGCATGACCGCGGCGAAGGCACCAACTCCCGGTACTACCAGCCCGTCGGCACTCATCACGGCATCCGGATCCGCGGTCAGTTCTACATCGGCCCCCACATGCTGCAACGCACGCACCACGGAACGAACGTTGCCCGAGTCGGCTGCCATTACGACGATTTTTTTCACGGTGGGTTTCCTAGTGGTGTTGACAGTTTGTGTAGGGAAGGGCGGGGACTATTCGTCCGTTTCGGAAGATGGAGCGGTATCGGCGTCGCCTTCTTTGACGGTACCTTTCTTACCCCTGCGTGCCCGCTTGATGATGTCCGAAGGAGTCACATCGTTTGATTTGACGGCACCGTGGTCGCCCGGCGATGCCTGACCGAGCACGATTCGTTCGACAATGGGATCGACCGCGTTGAGAAGCAGGCCTGCCGGTACCTCATCGCCCGCCTCGCCCCCCATGAATCGCCGAGCTCGCACAAGACCGGAGACACCGGCTTCGAAGCCGGTGTCCTCACCCAGATCCACATCCATGAGCACCACGCCGAACTTGGACAGGCGCGAGAAGAAGGCGGCCACGGCAGGAGCGTTGTCCGAGGGACTGTCTTCTCCCAGCTCGTCGAAGTCGGATTCGTCGGGCCCGAGGATGTTTCGGATGTCCCATTCGTCGTACTGCGGGACGGGAAGCTCGCGCACCACGAGGACTCCCGACTGAGTCGGCACAACATCCACATCCAACTTCTGAAGCGCCGCAATTCCCGCCACGACCTCGGCCTGGTCGAATGGAGTGAGGATTGCGTAGCGCTTGATCTTCGTACCCATGTATTAGAGGCTACCCTTTGTTGATGGAATGCCAGTAACGCGCGGGTCTGGTTCCACGGCCTGGCGCAGCGCGCGCGCCAATGCCTTGAACTGCGCCTCCACAATATGATGCGGATCGCGGCCACGAATGACGTCCACGTGTAGGCAGATACCGGCGTGGTAGGCAATGGCCTCCAGCACATGCCTGGTCATCGAACCCGTGAAGTGACCACCGATGAGGTGATACTGCTGGCCCTCCGGTTCACCCTCGTGCACGAGGTAGGGGCGTCCGGAAATGTCGACGACGGCGCGCGCCAACGCCTCGTCCAGCGGCACCGTGGCCTCGCCGAAGCGCCGAATTCCGGCCTTGTCCCCCAGCGCTTGACGCAACGCCTCTCCAAAGCAGATGGCGGTGTCCTCAACGGTGTGATGGACATCCACCTCGATGTCGCCCTCCGCTTCAACGGTGAGATTGATGAGTGAGTGGCGTGAAAGTGCGGTCAGCATGTGGTCGTAGAACGGAACACCGGTGGAAATATGGGAATCGCCGGTACCGTCCAGATCAATCTCCAGCTTGATACGGCTTTCGGATGTGGATCGTTCGATACGCGCTGTACGTGACATTTACATGACCTCCTTGAGAGCGGTGAGGAATGCGATGTTCTCCTCCGGTGTGCCGACACTGACGCGCAGCCAGCCCTCCGGACCGACTTCTCGGATGAGAATGCCACGGTCCAGAAGGCCCTGCCAGATGGCGTGGCGATCGGCAAAAGTTCCAAACATGATGAAGTTGGCGTCCGAAGGCACGGTGCGCAGTCCGAGTGCTTTCAGATCTTGCGCCAGCCGGTCGCGCGAGCCACGAAGTTCGGCGACCTGGGCGCGCAGCGAGGCGCGGTGGCTCAAGGCCGCCCGGGCGGCGGCCTGAGTGATGGCGGAGAGATGGTAGGGCAACCTGACAACCGTCAACTGATCAACAACGCCCTGGCTCGCCGCCAGGTATCCGAGGCGGAGCCCTGCGGCGCCGAATGCCTTGGACATGGTTCGAGTGACCGCCATATGCGGGTTGGCGTCCACCAACTCCAGTGCGGAGGGCACGCCGTCGCGCCGGAACTCCGCGTACGCCTCGTCTATCACCACGAGGGTGGCCGTGCCATCCTCCGGGCCGGTTGTGCGGGCGATGTCGAGGATCTCAACGATCTGCGGATGAGGAAGCGCTGTGCCCGTCGGATTATTTGGGCTGGTCAGCAGCAGTACGGACGGGCGCTCGTCCGCGAGTACGCGGCGCACCTCGTTCATGTCGATCTCGAAGTTTTCGGTCCTCTGCCCTGCGACCCATCGTGAGGACACGTCACGGGCGTATTCGGAGTACATGGAGTACGTGGGTTGGAAGGAAACGACCGTGCGGCCCGGCCCTGCAAAAGCCTGTAGGACATGAAGCATCACTTCGTTCGAACCATTCGCAGCCCAGATCCGGGACGCCGGGACCTCCACGCCGGACTCCTCCGCCAGATAATCCGCAAGATCTTGACGCAGGGCCATGAAATCACGATCCGGGTAACGGTTGAGCCGACCAGCCGCCTCGGCAACCGCTTGAGAAATATCTGCCACCAATTCGGGGCTCGGGGCGTAGGGATTCTCGTTGACGTTCAGGCATACTGGCACGTCAAGCTGGGGAGCCCCGTACGGACGCTCATTCTTGAACTCAGGGCGATAAGGAAGAATGCTCACGACTCCAGAGTACGAGAAACACACCCCGAAAGACCTGCCCGTCCACGATCGAATGCACTCCCCGAGAGATGGTGCCAGAGATGGCATCCATCTTTCGGGGAGCGATCGTTGCGTTGAGCCGCTAGTCCTTCGGCACCACCGCGACCACGGGCGCACTGCCAAGTACTCCGTGAGTCACGGAGCCCATGAGTTTGGCTGCGAGCACGCTACCGCCGTGCTTGCCCACAACGATGAGCGAAGCCGTTTCTCCCGCATCCAGGAGCGCGTCAACCGCGTGGATTTGGAGGATGTCCAAGGCTGCATCCACATCGGGATAGGCTTCCCTGACCTTCTCGAATGCCTCACGACCCCGAGCCTCGACGTCCGCCATGCGCGACAGAACGAGGTTTCGCATCGCGGTTTCCGGAAGCACATCGTAATTCGCTGCCGCGTGCTGCTGGGACTGGATCACGCGAACGCTTGCACCGCGCAGCCTCGCCTCGTTGAACGCGAACTCGACGGCTTCGTTGGAGCCAACCTCGGGAGACATTCCCACAACAATCGGCCCCTTGGGATCACCGGGGTTTCCGCGCACAACGACAACGGGACACTTGGCGTAGGTGGCAACTTTGGTGGACACCGATCCGAGTAGGAGACGGCGCACCGCACCCAAACCGCGCGCTCCGACGAACAGAATTGCCGCCTTCGCGGATTCCTCAACGAGAGCCACCGAGGGATCGGACACGACGACTTCGTTGGTCACTTCCAGTGACGGAAAGGCCTTGTGGATGCGTTCGACTTCGGCATCGAGCACTTCCTGGCACGCCTTGAGGATGTCCTCAGGCGGCACCGGGTCCAGTCCCGCATAGCCATAGAGCGGAGCGAAACCATATACGAGTCGTAGTGGAAGGCCGCGCAGAGTCGCCTCTTCCGCAGCCTGAGTCACGGCAGCTGCGGCACGAACGGAACCGTCCGTACCCACCACCACCGGATAGACGTCAGTCATCATGGCCTCCTCTGGGACAGCGTGTCTGGGTTACCAGAACTTGTCCACTGACCCTTGCAACCATCCTACTCGTCGGTATGACGTGCGTCACGGAAAGCTTCCGTCATATCACATCGAAGCATCGCAAATGTAGCAAATCCAGTTTTCTCCCCCGGTAAGATTCCACCCCTCTTGGTCCGCCGAGGAAAATTGGTCGAAACTGAATTTTTCGTTGCAACCATTGCGATTCACGCCGGTTAGGACAGCCTGAAATTAGGAACTCCTTACTGGAATTGCTCCAGAAAATTACCTAACTTGAAGGCATACAAGGGAGGAAGAATGTCCGCTCAGACTCAGGAAATTCAGAGCCGTCTCAATTGGTTGCGCGCCGCAGTCCTCGGTGCGAACGACGGCATCGTTTCGACGGCCGGGATCGTCGTGGGCGTCTCCGGTGCCGCTCTGACCGGACACGCACTCCTGGCTTCAGGCCTCGCCGGCGTGATCGCGGGAGCCCTGTCCATGGCGGCGGGAGAATACGTGTCCGTTTCCAGCCAGCGCGATGCGGAACGGGCCGCCATCGGTGAAGAGGAGCGACTCCTCGCCGCCGACCCGGACGGAGAACTGCGGGAGCTCACGGGCCTCATCGAAGACCGTGGCGTCGAAGCGGGGCTTGCCCACCAAGTTGCCGTTCAGCTCACGGAACGCGATCCACTGGCCGCCCACGCCCACTGGGAACTCGGCATCGACCCGGATGGCTTGGTCAATCCCTGGCACGCCGCAATCGCATCCATGCTCTCGTTCGTCGCGGGCGCAATCATCCCGATGGTGGCCATCCTGACCACCCCAACCGCCTTTGCCGTTCCCGTCACCGTGCTCGCAGTGACCCTCGCTCTGGCCCTGACCGGCTCGACGGCGGCGCGTCTGGGCAGCGCACCGGCACTTCCGGCAACGGTCCGCAATATTTGCGGAGGATTGCTCGCGATGGGAGTCACATACGCGATCGGCCTCGCGGTCGCGCATTTTGGCGGCTAGAAACCAATCACCGGAAGCAGCTGCCGGAGGTTGGAGATGAAGAGCGTCGTTGGTTCGCAGCCCCGGGAGGGCGCCGAAATCTCCGGAGCACCGTCCGGAACCTCGGGAACCAGCAAAGCGGCCGAAATTCCCGCCGCCAGTGCGGCGTCACAGTCCAGCTGACGGTCTCCGACTCCCAGACACTCCGACTGCACGAGGCCGTGCCGCTCGACCATGAGGTGATACATCTCGGGGTTCGGTTTGCGCGCATGGCCGTCCGGGGCACAGATCATGTCATCAATGGCGTCCGCCAAATGCCGCTTGCGCAGCAGTAACTCGGCACTGACACGATCCCGGTGGGTGACGATCAGATTGAGGCCGCCAGCGTGGTGGACGGCGCCAATGACCTCCCGGGCTCCGTCCGCGACCTTGGGAGGATGTCTCTCCCAACGGTGCTTGAGCTGGTCAACACTGCGTTGCAGATCGGCGGCCGGTATCGAGTACTTCTTCGAAAGTACTTCGATGGCGTGGGCAATCGACACCCGCGTCAACCGTGAGACCTCTGCCAACTGGGCGATGCGCCCGAATCTGCGCACATGGTCAAAAAGGCAGGTGTCCACATCCGCATAGGTGTCGAGGAGCGTGCCGCCCATGTCCCAGAGGATGTGCCTGTACATCAGTCATTCAATCTGGCGGCGAGCGCCTCCGCGTGAGCCGGAAGATCCTCGTTGGTGGCCAGCGCCCGCAACGGCTCGTACATCTGCGCCATCGCCTCCTTCGTGTATTCGATCTCCTGCACCGACTTGATGAAGGCATGTACGTTGAGTCCAGAAGCGAAACTTGCCGTGCCTCCGGTGGGAAGGACGTGGTTCGACCCGGCCATGTAATCGCCCAGTGGAACCGGATTGTAGGGGCCCACGAAGATGGCTCCGGCATTGTGAATTCGGCGAGCATCGGAGGCGGGATGCGCCGTCTGGATCTCCAGGTGTTCAGCACCGTAGGTGTTGGCAACCGCTATGGCCGCCTCGATGTCATCCACCAACACCGTTCCTGACTGGGGCCCGGAAAGCGCAGTGCGGACGCGCTCGGAGTGCTTGGTGGCGTCGGCGCGGCGTTTGAGAGCGGCGTCAACGGCATCTGCGAGTTCAACCGAGTCGGTGATGAGCACAGAAGCCGCAGCAGGATCGTGCTCGGCCTGGGACAGAAGATCGGAAGCCACGTACTCCGCATTGGCCGAGGCATCCGCAATCACGGCGATCTCGGTGGTTCCCGCTTCCGCATCAATACCGACGACGCCGTGCACCAGCCGCTTTGCCGCGGCCACATAGATGTTGCCGGGGCCGGTGACGACGTCCACCGGATCGCAGAGGATCTCGCCATCCGACGTGCCGGGCGCCCCCTTGGCGCCGTAGGCGAACATGCCGATGGCCTGGGCTCCGCCAACGGCGTACACCTCGTGAATGCCCAGCAGGTAACAGGCCGCCAGAATGGTTGGGTGGGGCAAGCCACCGAACTCGGACTGCGGCGGGGAGGCCAACGCGATCTGCTCCACTCCGGCCACCTGCGCTGCCACGGCGTTCATGACGACGGATGAGGGGTAGACCGCCAGGCCGCCTGGAACATAGAGGCCAACACGCCGAACCGGAACCCACCGCTGGCGTACGATACCGCCGGGCGTCACCTCGGTGACGCGTTCCTCGGGAAGCTGAGCGGTGTGACCGGCGCGGTTGTGTTCTATCGACAGCTCGAGGGCCTCGCGCAGCTCCGGGGAAAGTTCGTCGGCCGCCTGTTGGAGAGCATCCTTCGGCACCCGCAGATGTTCCGGACGTACGTGATCGAACTGTTCGGCCAAATCACGTAGGGCCTTCCCACCGCGAGCGCGAACGTCCTCGATGAGTGGAGCAACGATGCCCATGGCCTTCTCAACGTTGAGGGCAGCGCGGGGAAGGCGTTCGGCCAGCACGGCGCGAGAGGTATTGACTCCGCGTAGATCGATTCTCTGCAGCATGCGGTCCAGTTTAGTCGGCAAGTGTGACTCGGGTGGCTGTGGTTTCACTTCGTGGCGTCAGCTCGAGCGTCTCGGCCCCAATACACCTGGATGATTGATTCGGAGTTTTCCCGGTTCCGGGTGGAACGGATGGGGTTGAGGGCCTTCTCGTTTTCTTCATGGGTGCACAGCGTTGAGCGGTGCCAATTAAGGCACGGCTCAACGCTCCACGCCCACTTGCGGAGCGAAAGCCTCCAACCCGACCCCGCGTATCAATCATCTAGTGTTTCTCGTATCCGTAGAGGTCGCTTTGCTGCTCGTTGATGACGATGTCCTCGTCCGGGTTGTCCGGATCCGCCATTCGCAGCGATCGGCCGTAGCCTTCGTCCACGACGACGGCCGAGATTCCCCCTGCTTGCGCGCGATCGCGGAGAACCTCGATGTTTCCGTCGAAGTGGAAGGAGAGCTCTGCGCGGACGTCCTCCGCGACATGGGCTGCCACCCGCCCCGAGTCGAACTGACAGTCCGCCCATGTTCCGCTGTTGCTTGTGATGTCGAGCCTTCCACCCAGCTCTTCAAGCACTCCACGAGCGCCTGCCACATCCGGTGTGAGCCACAGCGGCGCAACCGCCAGAGCGGAAACGTCCGTGCCACCTGACGCAAGCGCCAGGGAGGCTTCGGCGGCGTCCACCCGAGGATCGGAGTTGTCGATGATGAGTATCTGCCCGTCCTCGGCCGCTACCACAATGGCCGGTCCCTGCCGCATCTGGCTGACCTCGTACTCATTGCTGGACGCCCATTCGGTCACATCCGGGACCTCGAACCCCAAGGCCGTGCTTCCGGCAACGCGCCCTGCGTGTGGCAGATGGAGGGCGACCCGGCCCCGCCCAAACACCATGAGTACCCATGGAGCATCACTTTCGCCGTACACACGGGCTCCCAAAGCTCGGAAAATACGTGCATGCTCCTGGGGCCTTTCCGTGAATCGAATGGGACGAACGATCATGATTTCCTCTCCACATACTCTCGCAGGACCTTCTCGACCAGTGCCGAAAGGCTGAGGCCCTCATCAATACTCTTGTGTTTGACAGCCGTCACCAACTCCGGTGGTAGGTAGACGTTGAACTGAATCTTTTCAACCATACTAGGATGCTAGCATTCGGGCCGAGCTACTGACACGCTCTTCGGCGAGACGGACGAACCTTGCACCAGCCTCCCTCTTCAGGATCGTTATCGCCATCCCGGTCCGGACCCGATGACGCCGTTCCAGCCGGCGGCTCTTGGCGCTACGCCGGATCTGCGCCACCTTCCGGCGACTCGTCCGTGGCCGTCTCGGCCGCCTCCACCTTGTCCTGCGCCCCGCCGAACCGCCTGTCACGACTCGCATATGCCTCGCAGGCCTTCCACAGTTCGCGCCTGTCGAAGTCCGGCCAGGCCAAGGCGGAGAAGTACAGTTCCGCATACGCCGACTCCCACATGAGGAAGTTGCTCGTACGCTGTTCACCCCCGGTACGGATGAACAGGTCGACGTCGTCCATTTCCGGTGCGTACAGGTAGCGCTGGATCGTCCTCTCGTTGATCGAGGACGGCTTGAGGGTCCCGGCGGCGACGTCCGCGCCGATCCGGCGGACCGCGTCCGCAATCTCGGCCTTGCCCCCGTAGTTGATGCACATGTTGAGCGTGAGCGTGGTGTTGTTCCTCGTCAGCTCTTCGGCGGCGCGCAGCTCGGACAGCACGGACTTCCACAGGCGGGGTTCGCGCCCCACCCAGCGCACCTTGACCCCCCAGGCGTTGAGATCGTCACGCTGTTCGCGCAGTACCTGCCGGGAGAACCCCATGATGAAGCGAACCTCAGCGGGCGAACGCTTCCAATTCTCGGTGGAGAATGCGTAGGCTGAGATTTCCTTGACACCAACCTCAATAGCCCCGGCAACCACGTCCATCAGGGTTTCCTCGCCCACCTTGTGGCCCTCGATCCGTGGCAGTCCACGGGCATTGGCCCAGCGCCCGTTTCCATCCATGACGACGGCGACATGCCCGGGCACCTTGTCGAGTGCGGGCGCCACTGCGCCGGAAGGATGCGTGGGCGGAGGAATCGGATGCATGGGGGTTAGTCTAGCCCGCTACTCGGCGCTGCCCACGAGTCGCAGCGACTTGATCTGCCGTTCGATGTGCCATTGCAGATAGGCGGCAATCAGTGAGCCCGCCTGCTTTCGGGCTGCGGGCGCCACTGCGTCCACAACGCTCCAGTCTCCCGCGAGCAGCCCGCCCAGAAGCTCCACCGTGGCTTCGGAGGGGTGCACGGCACCGCGCGGAACGCAATCCTCGCACACCATGCCTCCTGACTGGACATGAAAGGCCGAGTGAGGTCCGGGCGCACCACACTTCGCGCAGTTCCAGATCGCCACAGCCCATCCGGACAGGGCCAGCGCACGCAGCACGTAGGAGTCCAGTGTCGCTGCGGGGTCATGCGCATGGGAGGCCAGAGAGTTCAATGCTCCGACGAGGAGCAGATACTGGTCCTCATCGGGCTCGCCCTCTTCGGCGGTCAGGCGTTCGGCAATCTCCGCCATCGCGCAGGCGGCAATGTAGGAATCGTAGTTCCTCCCGATCGTCAATCCGAAGGCGTTGAGGGTGGCCACCTCGGTGATGACATCGAGCGTGCGCCCTTCGTAAAGCTGGACATCAACCATTGCGAAGGGCTCCAAGCGGGCCCCGAAACGGGATTTGGTGCGCCTGACTCCCTTGGCGACGCCACGAATCCGGCCGTGGGAACGGCTCAGGAATGTGACGATACGGTCCGCCTCACCCAGGTCGTGGGTGCGCAGAACAACGGCTTCATCCCGATAGAGCTTCACGCTGACATTCTTTCACGAACTTGTCCATCGTTCGAAAACCCACTAATACGGTGGCTTAGTTCAATGTTACACTCCGCCTATGAAGAAGCCATTCCTGCTCCTCGTTGCTCGGCCGGACAGCCCCATCAAGGCCGATGAAGTCGGGGCCATCTGCCGCTACGGCGGGCTGCAGGCGGACGATTTGACGATACTCGATCTGCAACATCCCATCGAGCACATGCTTGACTTCTCGGCGTACTCGGGCGTCATCATCACCGGGTCACCGTACAACTATCTGACGCCACTCAAGGACAAGTGCGCGACTCAGCTGCAGATCGAAGCCAACATCTTTCCCTTGTGCGAGGAAATCATTGCCCGGGATGTGCCCACGTTGGGACTGTGCTACGGCCTGCAGATGCTCGCGGTCGCCGCCGGAGGCACCCTGACACGCAAGTATGCCGAGGACATGTCCCCCACCGAAATTCATCTGACCGAGGAAGGCTTGTCAGACCCCTTGACACGAAATCTTCCCCCTGTCTTCGTCAGCTACGTCGCCCACGCCGAGGCGGTGGACTCCATTCCCGAGTGCATGACGGTGCTGGGTTATTCCTCGGGATCACCGGTGCATCTGGCGCGCTTGAAGACCAACATCTTCGGGACTCAGCATCATCCCGAAATTGACCGCGAGGGCATTGCCCTGCGAGTGGCCCAGTACGTGGGCGTCTACTTCACGGTCGAAGAACATCCCGAAGTCCTCCGCACCGTTCAAAGTGTGGAACCCGACTCCAGCCTCATCACCCATTTCGTCAGGAAGTACGGTGCCTAGCATGGACTTCGCCACCTCTGCCCAGTCCACCATCGGGATCGAGTGGGAGCTACAGCTTGTCGATCAGGACTCCAATGATCTGCGTCAAGCTGCGGCCTTCATCATCGACCAACTGCACGGCAAGCCCTTCATCCAAAAGGAAATGCTGCTCAACACCGTGGAGGTGACGTCGGGTGTCCATCACACGGTCTCCGGCTGTCTGCAGGACATCCGGGAAGGCACGGCCGCGCTCCGCGAGACAACCGATCGACTCCGGATCGACATCGCAACGGCCGGTTCACACCCCTTCGCGAATCCTGCCTATCAGCGGGTCACCAATAACGAACGCTACGCCGAATTGGTCAATCGCACCCAATACTGGGGACGCCAGATGCTCCTGTTCGGTACCCACGTCCACGTGGGAGTCGACAACCGTGACAAGGTCCTGCCCATTCTCAAGGCCGTACTGACGCGTGCATTTCACATCCAGTCCCTCTCGGCCTCCTCGCCGTTCTGGGCCGGCAAGAAGACCAACTACGCGTCCAACCGCGCCATGGTGTTCCAGCAGCTTCCCACCGCCGGGGTTCCCCGCCAGTTCGATACGTGGGCCGAACTGGAGCATTACACGGCGGACATGACGAAGACCGGCACCATCGAACATTTCAACGAGGTGCGGTGGGACGTTCGCCCCTCACCCGGGTGGGGCACCATCGAGGTGCGCGTCTCCGATGCCAACACGAACGCGCTGGAGCTGCGTGCCATAGCGGCACTCATCCATTGCCTCGTGGACCATTTCTCCACCGAGATCGAATCAGGGCGGGAACTACCGGCCATGCCGGACTGGTTCGTGGCGGAGAACAAGTGGCGCTCCGCCCGCTACGGCATGGACGCCGTCCTCATCATCGATGAGCACGGCAACGAGGAACTGATCTCGGACACCGTGCGCAGGACCGTGGCCAAGCTCGAACCCGTCGCCGCACGGCTGGGCTGCCTGGACGACCTCGCCGGCATCTACCAGATTCTCGACATGGGGGCTGCCTACCAGCGCTTCCTCCAAGTGGCGGAGCTCAATGGAGGATCGCTCGACGCGGTGGTCGAACACATGAGGGCGGAGATGAGAGCGGAAAAGCCTCTTCCAGCCGCTGCCACCCTGCACCGCCCCGACGGGCCGCGGTGACCGCGGCACAGGCAAAATGGAAGAAAGAGGTGCCGGCCCCCGGATGTGATCTGAAGGCCGGCACCTCTCTGCCGATTTTCCTCGCCTCGCGGAAAATACCGCTCAGCCTCTATCGCAACGCACGGTTGACAGCGGAAATGATCGCGTTGAAGCTGGCACGCATGGTGGACGGATCAATGCCACAACCCCACAGCACCTGACCATCAACGTCGCACTCCACGTAAGCCGCGGCTGTTGCATCGCGGCCCGAGCTCAAGGCGTGCTCGGCGTAATCCAGAACGTGCACATGCAGATCCAATTCGTTCAGCGCCCCCACGAAGGCATCAATCGGGCCATTGCCACGCGCACCGATCTCATGATCGACCTGCTCGTCGTCGTCCAGATACTCGCGCACGGTCGCCGTGAGGTGGACCTCCTCGCCCTCGTCACCCGAGGTCATCGAGGTGGACAGCAGGCGGTAGTGACCCCAGGGTTTGAGGCCGTCCGCTTCCTTGTAGGGCAGGTACTCATCCACGAAGATCTGCCACAGCAGATCCGAGGTGATCTCACCGCCGAACTTGTCCGTATGGCGCTGCACCAACCCGGCCAGCTCGACCTGCATGCGGCGTGGCAATTCGAGATTCTTGGTCGAGGACATGAGGTAGGCAACCCCACCCTTGCCGGACTGGGAGTTGACCCGCACCACGGCCTCATAGGTTCGGCCCACGTCCTTGGGATCGATGGGCAGGTAAGGCACCTCCCATGCAACGGCAGCTTCGTTCCCACCAGCGGACGCGACGCGTTCCGCCCGTTCCACGAAGCCCTTCTTGATGGCGTCCTGATGGGAACCCGAGAAGGACGTGTAGACCAAGCTGCCGCCATAGGGCGCACGCTCCGGAACCGCCATGTTGGTGCAGTACTCGACAGTGTTGACGATCGCGTCGATGTCAGACAGGTCCAGCTGTGGATCGATCCCCTGCGTGAACAAGTTGAGTGCCACGGTCACCAGATCGACGTTTCCGGTGCGCTCGCCCTGGCCGAACAGGCAGCCCTCGACGCGGTCGGCGCCGGCCAGCATCGCCAGCTCGGAGGTGGCCAGCCCGGTGCCGCGGTCATTGTGATTGTGGGCGGACAGGGCAACGTATTCGCGCCGTGACAGATTGCGGCTCATGTACTCGATCTGGTCCGCGTACACGTTGGGCGTGCAACGCTCCACCGTGGTGGGCAGGTTGAGGACGATCTCGCGATCGGGGCCCGGCTGCCACACGTCCATGACGGCCTCGCACACCTCCAGGGCGAAGTCCAGCTCGGTGTCCACAAAGATCTCGGGCGAGTACTGGTAGCCCGCCACGGTGTCGTCACCCAACAGCTTCTCCATGTAGGACAGCACTTCACCGGTGCCAGAAATCGCCAGCTGTTTGGTGGCCTCGCGATCATTGTGGAACACCACGCGGCGGAACACAGGAGAGGTCGCGTTGTACAGGTGGACGGTGGCACGCGGGAAACCCTGAAGTGCCTCGACCGTCTTGTGAATGATTTCTGGGCGTGATTGCGTCAGAACAGAAATCGTCACATCCTCGGGCACGGCGTCATCGTTGACCAGAGAGCGGCAGAAATCCAGATCGGCCTGTGAGGCGGCCGGGAAACCGACTTCAATTTCCTTGAATCCCATGCGGACCAGCAGATCGAACATCTTGCGCTTGCGCTCCGGATCCATCGGCTCGATGAGAGCCTGATTTCCATCGCGAAGATCGGTGGAGAGCCAGCGTGGCGCCTTCGTGATCCGGTTGTTCGGCCACTGCCTGTCGGCAAGAACCACGGGGTTGGTGTCCAGAAACGGACGGTACTTGCCAATCGGCATGTTCGAGGCAACTTGGCGGTTGGCACATCCTGATGTCTTCATATTCATTTCCTCTTAGCTTGGCCACATTCAACGAGGCATCGCGCCTCGGACCGGCATCACAATTACCCGCGGCGGGGAGCCAGTCTGTCAGGCCCCGTCGCGGCTGCTAAGAAGAAGCATCGCCATGCGCATGGAACCACTGTAGGCGCTTTGTCCCCTTTTGGCATCCCTTTGGCCACATCGCGGACCAAGCAAGCGCGCAAGGGCCACCGGCCGCCTACCCTCCGGGCGGAATCTCCAAGTCGGTCACGGGGTGGCCCAGCATTGCCTGAATGTCCTGAAGCGCACGACCGAAATCCGCTGCGCTCTGGGTGCGATGGTTGGCCTCCACACACATCGCCTCGTTCAGGGTTTCGTTGAGCCGGACGACGGCGTCACACGGCGTGTCCGTGAACGCCACCGGTTCGAGTCGCCCACTCAACACCTCTTCAATGTACGCCCGCCGGTTCTTCTTGCCACGCTTGGCAAAGGGAGCCTTCCCCACACACGCGGTGTACACGGTGGCAGCCAACGAGTACACATCCGCGCTCGGGCCAGCCAAGGTATTGGTGAGCACCTCGGGAGCCGCCCACGGCAGAGAAGCCCCCATCACCTCATTGCTCGAGGCCCCCACCAGCGAAGCAATGCCGAAGTCTCCGAGCAGCGGGCGCCCGAAGGCCGAGTAAAGAACATTGGCAGGCTTGAGGTCATAGTGCACGATCCCCATGATGTGGGCGGTGTGTACGGCACCAGCTATCTGCACGCCCATCTTCAGCGCGTCGGCGAGGGACAGGTCCCTCCCCGCGATCCGTTCCGCCAAGGAGGGCAAGGGGCAGTATTCCATCACCACGTAGGGCTGGCCGCTGGAGGCGACATCGGCGTCGTGAATCGGCACCACGGAGGGATGTCCCGACAACTGAGCCATGAGATCGACTTCTCCACGGAACTGAGAAACCCCCTCTCCTCTCAGGGACTTCTTCGAGAGCACCTTGATGGCCACCAGGCGTTTGGGCAGTTGCTCCTCGTAAACGTAGACGTCCGAGAATCCCCCCGACCCCAGATAGGAGACGAAGTGGAAGTCGTGCAGTTCCGGAGGTGGGGTGTGGGAGCGGCGCGCGTGCCCGCGCGGGGAGCCGATTCCCAATGCTTCCAAACCCCAAGCCCCAGACGGCGTCGAGGACTCGGTAATGCTTGGCTCGGAGATGTCCTCGACCTCGTTGAGAAGCGTCGGTGGCGAGGCAAGCTGGCGCGCCTGACAGGGCGAAAGGACATCCACGACGATGGCAGCTTGACCCGAAGCCTTCCCCTGCTGGGTCACGAGTGTGGTGGCGGCCCGTTCAGCCCGGCGCAGATGCGACAGAGCACTGAGCATGCGCCCGGGTGAGGTGCTACGCCGCATCGCGGCTGTGACGAGTACCAGACGTTGGCTGACGTGCATCGGAAAGGTCCAGAGTTTGCCCGGCAGATCGTAACCGACATCATCCTGTTCTGGAACGACGCGCATGTCACCGCCAGAGGCGTCGAGTATCGTGCCGCCTCCATTGGACATGGCTATCCAAGTCGGCTTGTCATCCTTCACCGTCGCAACCAGCCCGGCCAGCCGGACGGAGGGAACAGCGTCTGCGCCCTCCATCCGCTCCAGGCCAAAGATCGTGGCCTCCGCCAGGCGCCGATGAATGCTTCTCACACATTCGCGCCATACCTCCTGAATCGCGGAGACACTCGGGCCAGCGGGGTGAGCGTCACGCAGCGCCTCGAAGGCGTCCAACATGGTCCATGAGGCCTCTCGCGCCAACACCTGATCGAGGTCGGGATCCACCAGGAGGAACACAGGAAATCCCGCGATCAGGCCAGCTTCCTCATCGGACGAGGCGCTCCCCCACCTCAGGACCAGATCATTCCAGCTCAGCGTGTTCACTGCGGGTCGTCGTGAGCCGCCGGATCGCTCAACCGGTAGAGGTCATCGGCACTCACCAGACGCGTGGCGATGGCATGTTCGACCAGCCGCGCCCGACGATTGACCGCGAGACGATCAGGACCACCGTGTAGCCCTCGTACACCATAGCGAGTCAGACGTTCACACACATGGTCGAGTTTGCGGTTGAAGCGGGTGATGGACCATCCCAGTCGGTCCGCCGCGTTCTGGGACGACGGAATGGAAGACGTCGTGCCCCGCCCGGTCAGAACCGGTTCGCTCAGGGCCAGCACCAGTAGGAGCTGAGATGGGGTCAGGGAGACCGGACCGATTGTCGTCTCACCCGTGTCCGTCGTGTCGGTGACGGCGCTGGGAGCGTATGCGGGCGAATCGTTGACCACGGTCATCTCATAGGTCGTGGGTCCGGCCGTGAACAAAATCGTCGTGTCCGCATACACCAGCGGGAGGCGTGCACCGGGCTGGAGGAAGGCCTGCGTGGTTCCATTGCCATCGGCAAGTGTTGCCGAGAGCCTGGAACCGATGTTGTCGATCCACCACAAGCCGTCTTGGAAGGAGATCACGATAAAGCGACGATGCAGGTACTGGTTGTCGTCAAGTTCGAGAGGCCCCTCACGGCCAATCAAAAACGGTTCATTCGGATCGATGTGAAACCATTCACCGCAAAACTCGAGTGCCAGACTCATTCTTCGTGTCCAATCGTCAGGATGACTGCCGAGATGTTGTCGTGTCCCCCACGCGAAACTGCCACATCGCGAAGCGCGTAGGCGATCGCCTGAGGAGATTCTGTTGTCATTTCCGCCATAATCCTAGCAATCTCGCCGTCAGTCAGCTCGTCAGTGAGGCCATCCGAACACAAAACGACGACGTCCCCGGCCCGCGCATCCAAGCTCGTGAACTCCACATCGGGCTCCACCCGCGCTGCCACCGCACGAGTCAACATGCTGCGTCCGCTGTGTTCCCGGGCTTCCTGCTCCGTGATTTCGCCGCCGTCAACCAGCTCCTGCACGTAGGAATGATCATGGGTCAACCGTCTGAGTTCGCCGTCCCTCATGAGGTAGGCGCGCGAATCACCGATGTGGAAAATGAGCCAGTGCGGGGTGGCCGGACAATAAAGTGCTCCGGCAACGGTGGAGCCCGCCTGCTGACGCTCTCCAACCATTGTCTCGATCTGCGCCTGGGCCCGCCGAATTGAGCGGGTCAGTTCGGCGCGGCGCTCGTCATCGGTGTCCAGAGTGCGCCAGGCAACCGACTCCATGTGGTCAATGACTGCTTGGGCGGCTCTGTCCCCCAAGAGGTGGCCGCCCATCCCATCGGCAACAACTCCTATGGGTGGCCGCAGCAGGATCCGATCTTCGTTGCGCTCGCGGACTCTTCCAACATCGCTGACGCCGGCCACGCGCAGGGAGTAAACCATGTCGTGTACTCTACGGGAACCTTCGCCCACCACCACGCGAGTTTTCTTGGGGCGATCATGGATAGGGCTACCCACGCCCTCCCGTTCTACAACAGCGAAGGATAGATCCCCCAGTAGGCCAGGGCGAACAACAGGGTGAGCTGACCGAACAAGCTCACCACGACGATCACGTTGGCCAGGCCGGACGGCGTGTGCGTCTGTGATCCGTCCCCTGGATAGTGGGCCTCGTGCCACGCGAAGGGGACTCGCACCACCATCCATGCAGCAACGAACGCAATGGCCTGCACCGCCAGCCATCCGCCCTGAACAATCAGCCTGTTCTGCTGGTAGGTCAGTGCCAGAGTGGCCACTGCTCCCACATACGTCAACGCAGCGGCCCAAGCCACGAGAACAGCAAGAGAGGCGAAGCTGACCGTGGGCCCGCAACCACGGAAATCCCACAGCCGCCAGCTGCGGATTCTGATGGCGCCGAGGATGGTGAGAACGATTCCCGCCACGGTGAGGATGAGTCCGATGAAGAGTGTCCATACGGCGAACGGTCCCGAGGCGAACCAGTGCGGCCGACCCACCGTACCTGCCTGATAGGTCTGGGTGGGCTGTTCACCCGCAATATGGGGAGGGGCTCCCGCCGTGAAGGGCAGGCCATTGATCCAATCGGACGTGTCCTGCATAGCGGCACGCATCAGGATGCCATCGATTTGCAGTCCGTGATCGGCATCCTCGTAGTAGCGGACAGTCAAATCCTGGTTCCCATTCTTGGCCAGATCATCACGCATGATGAGCGGCCCCTGAATGGTTGGCATGGACATGTCTCCAGTGCCGTAGAGCATCAGCACGGGCATGGTCATTTTGCGCTGGTACTCGGAAACATCGAAATCAATGTAGTTGAATGTGTCCGCGCCAAAGTCCTGACCCACCAGCTTGGGGATCGCGCTGATGAAGCGCTCCGGAGCACCAAGATTGCGCAGGTAGGTGTCGGCAGCCATGGCCCCCTGCTCGCGAATGGGCAACACCGGCGCCGAGACCAGGGCAACGAAACTGACTCTGGTGTTCCGGGCAGCAATGATGGGGGCGATGAAGCAACCCTCGGAGACGGCATACAGGCCACTATGACGCGGATCCACCCCTGCGCGGGAAACAAGATGGTCGAAGGCATCCTCATAGTCGTTGGCCAGAGCCGGATAGTCGCGGTGCGTCGTCGTGTAGTCAGTGGTCCGTTTCTGAGGAACCAACGTGACAATGCCCGCGGAAGTCAGAGCCGTGGCCTCACGTGCGAAGTCCTTGTGCGAGCGGGTCCCTGTTCCGTGGACAAAGACCACACCCGGGGCCGATCCCTCCAGTCCCTCCGGAGTGCGCAGAGTGCCCGGAATCGTTGTGCCGTCTCGCAACTCGATCTGCACGGTCTCCACCTTGACGCCATGGGTGTCCAGGGCAGGAGTGTCCCACGAGGTCGTGATCGAAGTGTCAGACGTTTCGGGGATGATGAGTGAATGCATCGGCTGCGGATTCCACCCTGGCCCGGCCCACGAACCCCACAGCCCAAGAATCAGCACCAGAACAATCCAAGCACTCACCCGGGGATGGCGCAGCGCAAACCTGCGCAGTGCGCGCGGACTTGCGCGAGGCTCGCGCTCCGGCTTCGCCTCTTCCTCAGTCTCGTTGGGAAAACCTGAGACCATCAGAAACCAAGCCGCCCCAATTGCTTGGGATCACGCTGCCAATCCTTGGCAATCTTCACGTGCAGATCGAGGTAGATGCGGGCGTCCAGTAGTCGCGAAATTCCCTTGCGGGAATCCTGACCGATCTGGCGCAGACGCGATCCGCCCTTCCCAATCACGATGCCCTTCTGGGAGTCGCGCTCGACGTACAGATTGGCGTGGATGCGAATCAGTGGGCGCTGGTCCTTTGCTCCCTTGCGCGCAGGCTCCTCCATCATCTCCTCAAGAGTGACAGCCAGGGAGTGTGGCAACTCATCGCGCAGCTCCTCAAGTGCCGCTTCGCGAATGAGTTCACAGATGAGCGTTTCCTCGCTCTCGTCGGAGATTGCATCACGCGGATAGAGTGGAGGCGAATCGGGCATTTGGGCCAGAAGAAGAGACGTCAACAGCTCAATCTGCTCCCCACGCACCGCACTGACCGGAACGATCTCCACGAAGTCTCCCGCTTGGGACACCTCAATGAGGTGAATGGCCAGCTGTTCACTGGACACTTTGTCCACCTTGGTCACCGCGGCTATGACGGGGGTTTTGACCTGCTTGATGAGGTCGATGAGGAAACGATCCCCGGGCCCGATGGCCTCGTCGGCCGGCAGGCAGAGAACCACCACGTCGACGTCCCCAAGCGATTCGCGCACCATGTCGTTGAGGCGCTCACCCAGCAGGGTGCGTGGGCGGTGCAAGCCGGGCGTATCAACCAGTACGATCTGGCCCTCTTCCTTGTTGACGATGGCGCGAATGACGCGCCGAGTCGTCTCGGGACGGGCAGAGGTGATGGCCACTTTCTGGCCCACCAGAGCGTTGGTCAGCGTGGACTTTCCGGCGTTGGGGCGGCCCACGATGCAGGCAAAGCCGGCGCGGAAGTTCTCCGGCCATTCGTTCATCAACTCAGTCATCGTCCTCAGCTCGTTCTGCTCGTGTCGCGATAATTGTGGCCAGACGGCGGCGCCGCCCCTCAAAACGTTCGGCCCCCAACCGTATTCCCTTGATCCGGGCTTCGGCTCCCGCAATCGGGACCCGCCCCAGAAGCTTGGCGAAAAGTCCGCCGGCGGTGTCGACGTCGTCATCCTCGAGGTCCACAGAGAACAGGTCTCCGAGTTCGTCGATGGGCAGACGTGCGGGCACGCGATAGACGCCATCGCCCAACCTCTCGACAACGGGTTCGGCCCGGTCGTGTTCGTCCGAGATCTCACCGACGAGTTCCTCAACCAGGTCCTCGATCGTCACCAGTCCCGCTATCCCGCCGTATTCGTCCACCACAAGCGCGATGTGCACCTGATCGGCCTGCATTTCTCGCATCAGTGCGTCGACGAATACAGTCTCGGGAACGAAGAACGGCTCGCGCATGACATTGGCGACCGTCAGGCCCGCGGTGTCATTGCGGTGATGAACCCTTCGCATGACGTCCTTGAGGTAGACGACGCCCTGCACGTCATCGATGTTCTCTCCGATCACCGGAACGCGCGAGTAGCCCGAACGGGTGAAGAGGGAGAGCACCTTGTCCAGCGGTTGGTCCACCCCAATCGTGATCATGTCGGTACGTGGGACCATCACTTCGCGCACGAGGGTCTCTCCCATTTCGAACATGGACTGCAACAGCTCGCGTTCGTCATCGTCCAACGCCTCGGATTCGGACACGCGCTCGACCATGAAGGCCAGCTGGTCCTCCTGAAGTTGTTCGGACTCCTCCGGGCTGTTCTCGCGGGTGCGGACGAAAACCCCGAAGACAGCGGTCACGGCAAGGATGGGCGCACTGAGCCAGCCGAGCACGCGGACCGGCTGACGCACGCCGAGCGTGGTCGGTGACACTGTGGCCACCGCGAGCGCCAAAACGAGGCAGGCTCCGAGGAATGCCAGAAGCACCTGCCACCACTCGGACAGCATTCCAACGAGCGCCAAGGTGGCGAGCATGCCGAAACCCGAGGTGAACAGAGCTCGCAGCGTCGCCAACCCGGTGGTGGCCGCAGGACGTTTCGCAACGATCTTGATGATGCGCTGGCCCCCGCGTTGGCTCGTCGCAAACGCCTCTGCGGCTTCATTGCGTGTAATGCGCCCAACCGCCGCCAGTGCAGCCGAGCACAGGCCACTGCCCAGAAGGCTGAGCCCGGCTGAGAGGAGAAGAAGAGTGATCGGTAAGTCGCTGGTATTCATCAATTCACTGTGGGTTCGGGCGCGGAGTATGGACCACCCCGCGAGGCAAGAAAGGTCAGGAGGAGGGTGCGCTGCAGGTTGAACATTTCCTTGCGCTCCGCCTCTTCAATGTGATCGTATCCGAGCAAATGCAAGATGCCATGTGTGACCAACAACAGAATCTCCTCGGCGACGGAATGCCCGGCACGCAGGGCTTGACGCACGGCCACTTGGGGGCACACCACGATATCACCCAGGACGCCCTGTTGCGGCTCCTCATTCGCCGGCGCCGGACGAAGTTCGTCCATGGGGAAGGAGAGCACATCGGTGGGCCCGGGCAGGTCCATCCATTCGACGTGCAGGCGCTCAATGGCCGCTTCATCCACCAGAATCACGTTGAGTTCCGCCTGAGGATGCACCCGCATCTGATCGAGAACGTAGGTTGCCAGCGCGGAGACCTCGGCGAGATTCTGCGCGGGCCGAAAACCAGATTCGTCGTTTACTTCGATGCTCATCGCAGGTTTCTTCTTCCTCCGTAATTGTGCCGCCCACCGCGGTGATCGCGGGATTGTGCATCGGACTCCCCACCTTCGCGCTGGCCCCAACGCTCGTAGGCATCGATGATCTCGCTCACGAGACGATGGCGAACCACGTCCCCCGATCCGAGCTCGATGAAGCTGATTCCCGGAACGTCGCGCAGAATCCTGCGCACAACGACCAGTCCGGAATTTCGACTGCCGGGCAGATCCACCTGTGTGACGTCACCTGTCACCACCATCTTGGAGCCGAAACCCAGCCGAGTCAGGAACATCTTCATCTGTTCGGGTGTCGTGTTCTGGGCTTCGTCCAGAACGACGAAGGCGTCGTTGAGGGTGCGGCCCCGCATGTAGGCCAGTGGGGCAACCTCGATGGTGCCCGCTGCCATGAGCTTGGGGATGGATTCGGGGTCGATCATGTCGTACATCGCGTCGTAGAGCGGGCGCAGGTAGGGATCGATTTTGTCCGTGAGTGAGCCTGGCAGGAACCCCAACGATTCGCCCGCTTCCACGGCCGGACGCGTCAGAATGATGCGTGAAACCTGGCGCTTCTGCAACGCCACGACGGCCTTGGCCATCGCCAGATACGTCTTACCCGTGCCCGCGGGGCCGATGCCAAAGGTGATGGCGTGCTCGTCGATTGCATCGACGTAGGCTTTCTGCCCGAGTGTCTTGGGCCGAATCGTCTTGCCGTGGGACGAGAGAATATCGGCGGTCATCAGTTCGGTGGGCCTGGCCACGCCAGCCTTGAGGATGGTGATGGCGCGCTCCACCGCATCCACGGTCAGGTGTTCGCCGTCAGCCACCACGTCAATGAGTTCCCCGATGAGAGAATCGGCAAGCTCAAGTTCCGCTTCGGGACCGGCAAGCTTGATCTCGTGTCCCATCACGTGAATGGTCACAGGAGCCAATCCTCGTTCCAAGGTCCGAAGCACTTCGTCGCGATGGCCCAGCAGATTGATCATTGCGATGCGTTCGGGAACCAGAATGGTGCGTTCGCCCGGTGATTCTGTCATGAGATCCTTATTGTATCGACTGCCCCCGAGGGCTGTTCACACTAGATATTGTGACACGAGCGGCGCAATTATTGCAGTGCCGCGAGAGTGGCGATGGCGTAGGGTCCGGCGGTCGCCGATCGCAGGACGTGAGGGGCCAGGAGGACGACCCGGCCACCGAGCTGTCTGAAGGAGTCAAGTTCCTCCGGAGTGATCCCCCCTTCGGGTCCGACGACGACGTAGACCCGTTGCGTCCGTTCCGGCCCGCGTGCGCGCAGGTGGGCGGCCAGAGACATCTCCCCCTCCTCGTGACATACGTAGATGTGGGCGCCCTGTTCGGCCGCGTCGTGAAGCAAAGTGATCAATTCTCTGGTTCTGTGGACATCGCGGACATCGGGGATCCACGAACGCCGCGACTGCTTGGCGGCAGCCCTGGCGGTGGCCTCCCAGCGCGCCCTGCTCTTGGATTCCTTTCCGCTCCAGCTCACGATCGTGCGGCTCGATTCCCACGGAATGAGGCTCTCCACACCGTACTCTGTGGACGTCTCCACCGCCTGCTCATCACGCCCGCCCCTTGCCAGTGCTTGGACCAGCGTGATACCCGGTGCGGGCGCGGGTTCCTTCACGACGTCAAGCACGGTGAGCGTGAGTGCTCCCTTGCGAGTCCCCGTCACTTCGCAGCGAGCGCGAGTCCCCACGCCGTCCACGAGGTCGATCCTCTCCCCGGTGCGGGTGCGCCGCACCGTTGCCGCGTGATGTCCTTCGTCTCCATCGAGCACCACCGTGGCTCCGCCGGAGATTCCCTCCAACGGAGCCACGTACACGGGGGCCGTCATCGACCAGCGAACTTGTCGCGAAGCTTCGTGAACAGTGAGCCATTGGACTGAATGAGGCGGCCCACCGGTTGTTCCTCACCGCGCAGGTGTGCCAGCTCCTCCAGCAACCGCCGCTGGGCCTCATCCAGCTTGGTCGGAGTCTTGACATTGATGGCGACCTTGAGATCTCCACGTCCGGGACGGCGCAAGCGCCCCACGCCCAGACCAGTCAGGACGATGATGTGACCAGATGGGGTCCCCGCCGCGATGGCGATTTCACGCGGGCCATCGAAGGTGTCAATGGTGAACGTGGTACCCAAAGCCGCGTTGGTCATCGGAATCTGCAGCTCGCACTGCAAGTCGTCCCCGGAGCGCTGGAAGATCGCATTTTGGTTGACGTGTACCTCGACGAACAGGTCACCCGCTGGACCACCCTCCACTCCGGCGTCGCCCTGACCCGCCAAGCGGATGCGCATCCCTTCCTCGACACCCTGGGGAACCTTGACCTTGATGGTCTTGGTGGCGCGGACTCGCCCCTCTCCGGCACACTCCTGACACGGAGTGACGATGACGGTGCCATGACCGTGACACGTGGGACACGGGCTTTGGGAAACCATCTGCCCGAACAGCGAGTTGGTGACCCGTTGGATGCTGCCCGTTCCGCCACAGTCGTTGCAGATGACGGGTTCGGTCCCGGGAGCCGCACACGTGCCGTGGCACACCGGGCATTCCGCAGCGAGCGTGTGGGAGAAGGATTTCTCTGCGCCGAAGACGACGTCTTCGAGATCGAGGCTGAGCGAGACCAAGGCGTCCTGGCCACGACGGCCGCGCGGAACCGGGCCGCGCTGTCCTCCCATTCCTCCGAAGAAGGTCTCGAAAATATCTTGGAAACCTCCGAATCCAGCGCCGGGTCCTCCCCCTCGCAACGCCTCCTCGCCGCCCATGTCGTACAGGCGGCGCTGCTCATCGTTGGAAAGCACATCGTAGGCCTCGTTGACAGCCTTGAACTCTTCGGCACCATCGGGACCCGCCACATCCGGATGAAGTTTGCGGGCGAGCTTTCGATAAGCCTTCTTGATCTCGTCCGCAGATGCATTCCGGGAAACACCGAGTGTTGTGTAGTAATCAGCCACAGTCTCTCTTCTTGGGTTCTAGTCGGGGGCGCGGGTCAGCGTCCCGAGAGAATATCAGATAGGTACTGGGCGACCGCGTGCACGGCCGCCATGGAGCCCGGGTAGTCCATACGGGTTGGGCCCACGATCCCCACTCTGGCCACCGAACGATCGTCCACGTCGTAGCTCGTGGACACGACGGAGGCCTCCGAGAGGTTTTCGTACCTGTTTTCCTGACCAATCGACACGGCCATGCCCTCATGCATGGTCGTCAAAAGCTTCAGCAGCACCACCTGTTCCTCCAGAGCCTCCAGAACAGGCGAAATCGTGCGCGCAAAATCCACGGAATGGCGCGAAAGGTTGGCTGTCCCGGACATTGCGATACGCTCTTCGCCCTCTGCACGCAGCGCATCGGACACCACTGCACTGACTGCCCCAGCCACGTTCCGCTGATCCTCCGAGAGATCTTCCAGAATCGTGCTGAGTTCACCGAGGGTACCCAGTGATTGGCCGGCCCAGCGGGAATTGAGTCTGCGAGCAAGCTCCTCAAGGCCGTCAGCGGCCACGGCACGTTCAAAGACGAGGGTGCGCTGCTCGACTCGTCCCGCATCCGTGATGATCACGAGAATCGCATGTTTCTGCCCCACCGGGATCAGTTCGAGGTGGCGCAGGGAGACCTTGTGCAACGAAGGGTATTGAACGACGGCGACTTGGCGCGTGATGCCCGCGAGCAAACGAACCGCTCGGGAGACGACGTCGTCGAGATCGACGGCGCCCTCAAGCAGCTGCTCGATCGCACGGCGCTCGGCGCTCGACAGCGGCTTGATGTCATGCAACGAGTTGACGAAGCTGCGGTATCCCTGATCGGTGGGAACACGCCCCGCCGAGGTGTGCGGCTGGTGAATGAGCCCTTCACTCTCCAGGACGGCCATGTCATTGCGGACGGTCGCCGGAGACACTCCCAGCTGGTAACGCTCCACGAGGGTGCGGGAACCGACAGGCTCTCTGGTCAAGACATAGTCGCGCACGATGGCTTCCAAAACCTTCGTGCGGCGCTCTTCACTGCCCATCGCTCCTCCCCGGCGGATAGCACTCCATCAATCTGAGTGCCAATCCTACGCTTTTCGGATGCGCACTCCCACCTCGGATGAGCGATTCCACATGGAGGCATCCATCGGCGCATCCTCTCGGCGGTCCAGCCCTGCTCCCGCTAACCTGAAGGTGTGAGTTCTACCAACGACCGTTACCGCCGCGATCCTCTGGCCAACCGAACCCCCGCACGAGCGCCCCAATCCCAGTTTTCTGGCGACAGGTACGGCGGTGACATCCTCGCCGCAGACCCTCATCGCGTGGGTGATCATGCCCATCACCCTCAGTCGCAAACCGTCACTGCGCAGACCGGATTGCTGATCGAGGACGTCCAGTCGGGTTTCGTCGGCGAGATCGTGGGCGTGGCCAGAGTTGCCGGGAGGTGGCAGTTCGAGCTGGAGGACGGACGAGGCAAGAGGAGATCCTTCCCCATGGGCCGTGGGTACTGGATCGATGGGCGGCCGGTGGAACTGGCGGCTCCCACCATCGGAACCCGCGCCCATGCCGAGGGTTCGGGGGTCCGGACGGTGACCTCGACCGAGCAGACGATCGCCGGTCACACCCTGACGGCCTCGGGCTCTCTGCATGTTGCGCGCAGGGCCCGGGTGGCACGTGAGTCCCGCATCTGGGTCGAGGGAAAACACGACGCCGAGCTCGTCGCCAAGGTGTGGGGTGAGGACTTGGCCGGCGAGGGCGTCGTCGTCGAAGAACTGATGGGAGTCGATCACCTTCAAGAGGTCCTGGCCGTCTTCCAGCCGGACAACAACCGCCGTGCCGGGATTCTCGTGGATCATCTCGTTGCAGGATCAAAGGAGTCGAGAATCGCACAGCGAGTCTCCCACCTGGCCGGAGTGCTCGTGCTCGGTCATCCCTACGTTGATGTCTGGCAGGCAGTCAAACCCTCTGTTGTCGGCATGCGCGAATGGCCACTGGTACCCCGTGGTGAGGACATCAAGATCGGCACACTGGCCCGCATGGGATGGCCTCACGCCAATGCCCACGACATCGGCATGGGGTGGGCGCGCATTCTCAGCCACGTCAACTCCTACCGAGACCTGGAGCCAAGCTTGTTGGGCCGTATGGAAGAGCTCATCGATTTCGTGACGGAACCGGGAACCCTCTAGGGACCATTGGCGCAACCTCACCTGGGCTCTGATCAGGATATTCCCATTTTTCCTCGGGGCAAGGCGGAGAAATTTCCGGTAACCTGACGCTACGGGAGCAAGGAGGCTTCCGCAGCTCGTGAACACGGAGGAAAACGATGCCGTTCATTCATCTAGCCCATGTCCTTGACCCTGACGATTACGCTTGGCCTGGTGAACCCGTCCTGGAGGTCCGGCCCGACACCGTCATCCACGAAACCGGCAAGCCCTTCAATTCCATCATCTCGACCCTTCCCAACCACTTCGGCACCCACATGGACGGCCCCCACCATTTCAACACCGTTGGAACGGCCTTCGATGAGTTGCCCGTGGAGACCTTCGGATATGAAGGCGGTGAGGTTCTTCTTGTTGACCTTCCCCATCGCTGTGCCCCGGCCGAGGTCATCGTCAAGGAGGATCTCGAACCCTACGCGGAGGATCTCAAGGGCAAACGGCTGCTGCTTCTGCGCACCGGGTACGAGAAATACCGGGCAACGGACCAAGAGCTCTACCAGATGAAGGGATTGAGCCTGCATCCCGACCTGTGCCGCTGGCTCAACGAAGAGTTTCCGGATCTCGCATGCGTGGCCATGGACTGGCTCTCGGTTGCCTCACCCACCAATGACTATGGCGAGGATGCGCACCACTGGCTGTTGGGAAACCACACGGACCACATCATCACCGCCATTGAGGACATGCCGATGGCAGAACTTGGTGACCGCAGCATCAAGGCCGTGACGCTTGGTCCGCTGCGCATCAAGGGAGCCGATTCCTCCCAGGTCTGCGCAATGGCTTGGGTTGAGGACTGACCAGACAACCGATGAACCAGAAGATTCTCGCAACCCGAGTTCGGGCCGGGAATCCGCGGACAGCGACCGAAGCGGCAACTCGAAATGGCCGCCGCTTCGATCCCTGCACATCAATGGGCGGGTGCTGGGTCAGCCGGTGACGGCGCCACCCATTCTGCGCTGACGACTGGGCTGAACATCCGGCAGATCGAGGACGAGATCGTTGCGCGCCTGCTCCAGATGGGCGCGCATGGCGGCCTCAGCCGCGCGATCATTTCCCGAGGCAATGGCCCGTCGGATGGCAAAGTGATGGGCGCGCACCCGATTGCGGATCCTTTCGCTCATCCCCATGCGTCTGCGTGGGTAGACCAGGGTGTCCTGCAACGGCTGCATCAGCGACTCCAGGAAGGGGTTCCCGCTCGCGCGCAAGATGGTGTTGTGGAACGCGCGATCGGCCTCCGCAATTCGTTCGACATCATTGCGCTGACAACCCAGATCAAACGATTGCAGGTGCTGCTCAATCTGCGCAAGTTCCTCTTCAGAATGCTTGAGCGCTGCGAGTCCGGCCGCGCCCACCTCAATGATCAACCGCACCTCCGAAAGCTGGAGTCCCAGCTGACGCTCCGAGTAGTTCTTGGTCATCGCGAGCGTCACGGTGGCAAAATCGGTCCATTCGGACACGGGTCGGATGAAGGTTCCGCGCCCGTGAACAACATGAAGGACTCCTCGGGTCGCCAGATCTCGTACGGCCTCACGCATGGTGGGCCGGGAAACATTGAGGAATGCAGCCAACTCGACTTCCGCAGGCAATGGATTGTCAGTACCGAAGGTTCCATCCAATATTGACTCGAGAAGCATGTTGATTGCGTCGGTGACTCGGGTACTTGGCATTGTCTCCTCGTTCTACACTGACAATTCCTCAGTATCTTACGTTCGAGAATTTCTGCGGTACTCCTACAAAAGTTGAGTACCCCTTGTGCTATATGGGAAAGGTGCACATCATAGCTAGAGTCCCAGATGAGAGGGCTAGTCGTGCCATAATTCGCGTGTTACGGTATCGGCCAGAAGGCGACCTTTGAGAGTCAATACTAGACGCCCTTGGAGTGCTTGCGAAGCCTCGACCAGACCGTCGGCGATGAAGCCGGCGATGATCCTTGAATCGGTGTGCTCGGGGACTCTGATCCCCTGGGCGAGACGGATCCCCAACATGATTTCTTCCTCGGCTCGTTCGGAGGCGGAAAGCACCTCCCGTCCCGCCGCCGGGCTCTGAGGGCCATGGGCGGTTTCGGATCCTGCCCCCACCCTCCGGGCGTAGGCCAAGGGATGCTTGACATTCCAGAATCGGGTTCCTTGAATATGCGAGTGGGCGCCGGGTCCGTAACCCCACCAGTCGCCGCCACGCCAGTACATGAGGTTGTGTTGGCACTCGTGTCCCGGCTTGGCCCAATTGGAGATCTCGTACCAGTGGTAGCCAGCAGCCTCCAACAGTGAGTTCGCCATCTCGTAACGATCGGCCTGCACATCCGGATCCGGCAGTGTCAGCTCACCGCGGCGCACCTGCGCCCCCATCTTCGTCCCGGATTCGACGGTGAGAGCATAGGCGGAGATGTGGTCCGGAGACATACCGATGGCAGTCTGCAGCGAGGCTCGCCATTGTTCGTCCGTCTCTCCGGGTGCCCCGTAGATGAGATCGAGCGAAACGTCCAGCCCGGCCTCGCGCGCCCAGCCCACGGCTCTGGGCACTTGCGCGGGCCGATGCTGTCTGTCCAAGGTCCGCAGCACCTCGGGCACGGCAGACTGCATTCCGAAGGACACACGAGTGAATCCTCCGGTTGCCAGCTCTGTCAACGACTGGGCCGTAACGGTCTCGGGATTGGCCTCCGTGGTCACCTCAGCACCGCCTTCGAGACCGAAGGCCTCGTCCAGGCGGCGCAGAACGGCCACGAGCTGCGCCGCGTCGAGCATTGTGGGCGTTCCGCCCCCAAAAAACACACTCTTCAGCTGCGGCTTCCCCTTCACCCCGCTGAGAACCTGCTCGCTCAACTCGATCTCCCGCTCCAAGGAGTCCGGAAAGTCCGAGAGTCCCGCGCCAGGGCCGAAATCGAGGTTGGTGTAGGTGTTGAAATCACAGTAGCCGCACCGGACGGTGCAGAAGGGGATGTGCACGTACGCGGACAGTCCCGCACTCACGTCGGGATTGGGCAGGGCACCGTCCTGCGGAGCCGGCTCTCCCTCGGGCAAATCAGCCATCAGTACTCCAAACGCCGGGCCGTCAGGTCATGAACGGTGCGGCCCGCTTCCAATCCTCGCTGCTCGAAGCGCGTCATCAGTCGCTCGTCCCAGCGCGGTGCGAATCCGCCCCGGGCAGGTTCCGGATCGTTCGGGTCCCTCCGCTGGCCCGCATGCGGGTTCTCGAAATAGGGGCTCGCTTCGACTTCGTCGCGCATCTGCCAAGCGTAGTCGTCCCAATCCGTGGCCATCCGCCACACTCCTTCGGGCGCCAGAACGCCTGCGGCGATCCCCATGAAGGTTTCGGAAACGAGCCGCCGTTTGCGGTGACGAGCCTTGCGCCACGGGTCCGGGAAGAAGGTCCACATCATGGTGGCGCGCGGGTTGGTGGCGTTCGGAAGGCTGGGGTCAACCTCAGCCCCGGCTCGTATGATCTCCGCCGGAACATCGATTCCCGCACTACCGAGACCGAAGACAACCGGGAGAATCTGGGCGCAATCGCCCTCAATCAATCGCACATTGGTGACGTCGCCGCGCACCGCGTTGGCAACGCACCGGGCCACTCCCGGACGCCATGCCTCCAGTGCGAGTATGTTGCACTCGGGGTGGGCCTTGGCATAGGAAACAAGCTGTTCACCCGATCCCGGCCCTATCTCGATGACGAGCGGTGCCTCGCGCCGGAATTCGGAGGACAGGTCGACGACGGCGTCCGTGGCGATCGTGGTGGGGGTGTTGCCGGGAGGGAGATCGATGATGAACTCCGGACCACGTTCGGTCAGGAGATCCTCGTACTGGCGAACCATGCGGCCACCACGACGGCTGAAGGACTTGATGCGCGAAGCGATGCGCTGAGTTGAGTCGGTTGTCACGAGGGGCTGTCCTTGGGAAGTTGGGAGCGTGAGGCCGCTCGTGTGGCGTCGCGAAGCATGCGCTCACAAAGACGGAACTGGGCCAGGTCCCGGGTGCCCCGTTCGGTTTCGTGCGCGCGCAGCAACACGGCGGCATCCGTGGGATTGTGGTAGCTGTACCAGCGCGAACAAGAGACGCCATGGCCCGGTGCACTGATGGCCTCCATGTTTTCTCCCGCCTCGATCGTGCCAGTCCTGAGGACCTTGAAGTAAACTCCGGATCGCTCCCTCCTGGAAAAATCCTTGACCATGGTCGGCCTTCCCATCCACCGTGCAAACGTGGCGCAGGGGTTGCGGGTACCGGTCGCTTCCAGGACGACGTTCCCGATACGTACTCGAGCTCCGATCTCCAGATCATCGACCGGACCGTCGACCCGCAGGTTCTCGCCAAAGCAACCAAAGGGAATGGCTCGACCAAGAGACTCCTCCCAATGGAGAATCTCCTGGTGGCACATGGCGTAGATCGCTTGATCGACACCTCCGTGATGCTTGCGGTCGGCCTGCACATCGCCGTGGAGCCCAAGCTTGTTGACCTTGACCGGTCCGGGCACCGCACGCTTGTCGATCGCAGTGGTACCCACTGATCCAGCATCATCATGCAGGCTGTGAACGACGCACACCGCCAAGACCTCTCCGATCAGTTCGTCGCCGACCAGCGCGGTCGGAAAGCCCTCGCGTACCGGCCCCAGTTCGACGTCGTCAAAACATGCCGGTTTCCCAATCATCCGAGCCATGTACTACTTTCCCGTGGGTTGATCTGAGGTGAGGGCCGCCACGAACGCCTCCTGGGGCACGTCAACACGGCCGATGGTCTTCATCCGCTTCTTGCCCTCCTTCTGCTTCTCCAGCAGTTTGCGCTTGCGCGAGACGTCGCCGCCGTAGCATTTGGCCAGAACATCCTTGCGCATGGCCTTGATTGTCTCGCGGGCAATCACTCGTGCACCGATTGCGGCCTGCACCGGAATCTCGAACTGCTGGCGTGGGATGAGTGCCTTGAGCTTCTTCGTCATCTCCAGACCGTAGGAGTAGGCCTTCTCACGATGCACGATGGAGCTGAATGCATCAACCTTCTCGTGGTTGAGCAACAGATCCACCTTGACAAGGTCGGCCTCCTGCTCACCGTCCATTTCGTAGTCGAGCGAGGCGTAACCCTTGGTGCGGCTCTTCATCTGGTCGAAGAAATCCGTGACGATCTCAGCCAACGGCAGGATGTAATGCAGCTCGACGCGCTCCTCGGACAGGTAGTCCATACCTTCCAATGTGCCACGACGTTGCTGGCACAATTCCATCAGCGTCCCCACGAAGTCCGACGGAGTGAGGATCGTGGCCTTGACGGTGGGTTCGAAGATGTGAGCGACCTTGCCTTCCGGGAACTCCGAGGGATTGGTGACCACAACCTCCTCGCCACCGTCCGTCTCCACCCGGTAAATGACCGAGGGCGCGGTGGCGATGATGGCGATGTCGAACTCGCGCTCAATGCGCTCTCGAATGATCTCCAGATGCAGGAGACCGAGGAATCCACAGCGGAAGCCGAAGCCCAGTGCCACGGAATTCTCCGGCTCGTACTGGAGGGCAGCATCGTTGAGCTTGAGCTTGTCAAGGGCCTCACGCAACGCAGGATAATCGGAGCCGTCGATGGGATAGATGCCCGAGAACACCATCGGCTTGGGATCGGAATAACCTTCCAAAGCCTGCGAGGCGGGCTTGACCGCCGAGGTCACGGTATCTCCAACGCGGGACTGACGCACATCCTTCACACCCGTGATGAGGTAACCCACCTCGCCCACGGACAAACCCTCAGTGGGTTTGGGTTCGGGCGCGATGACGCCGATCTCAAGCAGCTCGTGCACGGCGCCCGTGGACATCATCTCGATGCGCTCACGGGGCTTGAGGCGCCCGTCCTTGACCCGGATGTAGGTCACAACGCCGCGGTAGATGTCGTACACCGAATCGAAAATCATGGCGCGGGTGCGCCCCTCGGGATCTCCGGTGGGAGGAGGGACCTCACGGACGATGCGGTCCAGGAGCTCGGGCACCCCAGCGCCCGTCTTTCCGGAAACAGCCATGCACTCCTCCGGCTCGATACCGAGAAGGGAGGCCACCTCCGCGGCGTATTTCTCCGGTTGGGCGGAGGGAAGATCAATCTTGTTGAGCACCGGAATGATCGCGAGATCATTTTCCAGAGCCATGTACAGATTGGCGAGCGTCTGCGCCTCGATTCCCTGGGTCGCATCCACCAGGAGGATTGCACCCTCGCAGGCCGCCAGCGAGCGGTTGACCTCGTAGGAGAAGTCCACGTGCCCGGGAGTGTCGATCATGTTGAGGGCGTAGGCCTGACCCTGGGCTGTCCACGGGAGCCGGACCGCCTGCGATTTGATGGTGATGCCGCGTTCGCGTTCGATATCCATCCGATCGAGGTACTGGTCGCGCATCAGGCGTTCGTCCACGATCCCCGTCAACTGAAGCATTCTGTCGGCCAGAGTCGACTTTCCGTGGTCGATGTGAGCGATGATGCAAAAGTTGCGGATAAGTTCCGGCTTCGTGGCAGCAGGGCGAATGGCATTCTGCTCGGCGGGGGTAGTGACGGGCACTTTACTCCTTAGATGAATAGTCCCGCCCATTCTAGTGGGGAAACTGCCCGGCAGGTATCTGGCGTCGTGTGGGGTTGGCTGCGTTCGAGAGTGCTACCTTTCATTCATGGAACGATCAACGGTGGGCAGGCACTCCGCCGAACGCACCTCCAACCCCGGTGACGGCGCCGTACCCGCTCGCCACACGGCGCCGCTGGACAATCCCGCCGTGATCATCCGGAATCTTCAGGTGATACGTGGTGGAACAACGATTCTCCATGACGTCTCACTCACCGTGCCGCGGGGGGCCATCGTGGGATTGCTCGGACCCTCCGGCTGCGGAAAAACCACCCTCATGCGCTCAGTGGTGGGAGTGCAGAAGACGTCCTCCGGCTCCATCCACGTGCTCGGAAGTGCCACCGGTGCACGCGAACTGCGTGGACGCATCGGGTATGTCACCCAGCAGGCATCCGTCTACTCGGACCTCACCGTGCGCCAGAATGTCGAATACTTTGCTGCGCTCTACGGACTGCGTGCCGCGGCTGCAGCCCACGCCATCGACATCGTTGGATTGCAGGACCACAGTGACCAAAGAGTTGAGAAGTTGTCCGGTGGTCAGGCAAGCCGCACCTCCCTGGCCTGCGCCCTCGTGGCCGAGCCCGAACTTCTGGTGTTGGACGAACCGACCGTGGGTCTTGATCCCATCACCCGCAAGGAGCTGTGGGACACCTTCCAGTCTCTGGCCAGAGCCGGTCACTCTCTCATCGTCTCCAGTCATGTGATGGATGAGGCCACCCGCTGCGACAGCTTGGTGCTCATGCGTGACGGCCGGGTTCTCGGACACATGACGCTCGACGAGCTCTTGCGGGCCACGGGCACCTCATCGCCGGACGAGGCCTTCTTGCGTCTCGTCCAGAAGGGAGAGTCAGGCTCATGAGTCCGCGCACGTATCACGCCACAACCGTTCGGGTGCTGCGCCAGCTTCGAGCCGATCACCGCACCATCGGATTGATTCTCGGAGTACCCACCGCGCTGCTCGTTCTGCTCTACTTCGTGTATGGCGACTACCCGAGCATACCCGGCGTTGCTCCACTCTTCCCGCAGATCGCCCTCACCATGCTGGGAATTCTTCCCATGCTTGTCATGTTCCTCGTGACCTCGGTAGCCATGCAACGCGAGAGGGCAGGTGGAACGCTGGAACGGCTGTGGACCACTCCATTGCACCGGGCCGATCTGCTCTTGGGCTACGCCAGCGCCTTCGCCGTCACCGCGATTGTCCAGTCACTGCTGCTGTGCGGAGTCGCCTACTTCTTCCTGGGTGTCGAATCTGCCGGTTCCGGGTGGATCCTTCTCATCGCGGCACTCGGCGCGGTGGTGGGCGTGGCTCTGGGCCTGCTCACGAGCGCCTTCGCGCGCACGGAGTTCCAGGCGGTGCAGTTCATGCCGGTGATCATCGGCCCGCAGATCTTCCTGTGTGGACTTCTTGTGGAACGCGAGGATCTTCCCCAGGTTCTGGAGTGGATCTCGAACGCTCTGCCAATGAGCTACGCTGTCGATGCACTGCACGCCGTGGATGCCGATTCCGGGCTGAGCTCCGATCTGGCTCTCGATCTCGGGATACTGGCGGGATTCGGACTGCTCGCCCTCACCGTTGCATCGGCCACCATGCCGCGCCGCGCCGCCTGAGCGCCTCAGGCGGTCACACCATCACGCGCGGCGCAAGCACAAGCAGCAGCGGGACTGATCCACTGGGACGTGACACCGGTTCGGCACGTGTTCGCCCTGAGAATTGAAAACGGCCTTCCCGCGCGCCAAATGAAAGAATGGGACCATGCACGGTGCGCTCAAAGATTTCCTCCCGATTGTCGAACAACTCACTCGGCTGCCGGGCAAACTACTTGCGCGAACGGCGGCCCTGCTCAGCCTTCTCTCGTTGATCCTGGGGTGGTTCGTGGTGCGCTCTTCTTCCGGGTTCTTCAGCTGGCTTCCGCTTCTCATTGGAATCGTCGGCTTCGTGAGCGCCGTGTTCTTCGGTTGGCGTCGCTTCCGTCTGGAGAAGGCGGTTTCCGAATGGATGGATGACGTCGTCAACACATTCGACGGCGAGGGCGAGGCCAAGAGTGTCGACTACTCGGCGATGTACGAGGGAGAAGCTCCTTCGCCCTCTCTGGACCTCGTCATTGACGAGGACGGGAACCCCGCCGGTAGTGACAATCGGGATACGCAGATGCCCGCAGCTGGCTCACAGTCCGGTTCGCAGGACGCATCAGATCTGGCCCAGCGTCGGCACGACGCAATGATCGAGGCCACTCAACAGCGTGACACCTGGATGCCCCGTGTGGAAGCGGCCCAGCGCGCGGCGATCGCCGCCGCGGGAGGGATCGTCAACGCTCCCTATCTCAAGGACGATCTGCGTGTAACCATCGCCTCGGCCATACTCACGGCGCTTGCCATTCCCACCGCAACATTCTTCATTTTCGTCGCCTTCTTCTCCCTGCTGTAAGGGCCGTCTTCTCGAAGCCATGGACTCAATCTCTCATGACGCCGGGCCCTCTTCTCGTTTTCCCGCCCGTTAATCTCCCCACCAAGCGCTGGATGTGAAACGATTGCGCCATGAAGTTCTCTCCCAAGCTCCTTGGCAAGAACGAACACGTCGTTCTTCATCTGCGCACGCACATCAAGGCACTGATCCCGAGTTTTCTCTTCAATGTCCTGTTCATCGTCATCGCCGTGCTCGCGTTCGTCTATCTGCCGCAGGATTGGCGCCCCACGAGTAGCTGGGTCATCTTGGCAGTAACGGTCACCCTCGTCCTCATCTTCTGGGTCTGGCCTTGGATGAACTGGCTCACCTCGACCTACACAGTGACGAATCGCCGCCTCATCACGCGCACCGGAGTGCTCACCAAGACTGGGCACGACATTCCGCTGACCCGTATCACAGATGTGGCCTACGAGCACAGCCTGCTCGATCGCATGTTCGGCTGTGGCACCCTTGTGCTTCAGACCTCGGCTTCGGAGCCTCTCCACCTCCATGACATCCCGAAAGTGGAGAAGGTGCATGTTCTGCTCACCGACATGCTGTTCCACTCGGACCTCAATCAACAGGATGCCTACCGGCGGGATCCGGAGGAGTCCGCCCCTTACGCACCTGTCGATTCCTCCTCCCAGGAGGTCTCCCCCGCGACGAACTACCCCACGTCCCCAGCTCCGGAGCCCGCCGTCACCACCTCTGGGACACATCCTCTGCCACCGGTACACGAAGCGTCCTCACCACAGTCATCATCTTCCGAGCAGCCGGCATTGCACCCGCGCGAGAACATTCACGACAACCAGAACGACCCCAATTTTCCATTGGACATTGACGACGATGCGAGTGCGCAGGCTTAGGCAGTTCACTGCGGTTCAACCGCATACTGTTGCACTCGAACTCGCGTGTGATCCGACCGAGGATCTCTGAACTCGTGTCGCGTTCCGATCGAGAGGATCGAAACTAGCGCAATGGGCGGGAGTCCAGAGTCTCGACCCGACCAGCATTGATCTCCACCCAGCTGTCCACGGTGTCGCTCTGGAATGCCTTGGAAATCTCGGCCAACGTGTCCATGTCCAATAGAACGATGGACTGGCCGTCATCCGATGTTCCCGTGCCGAGATAGGGTGCCGTCAGCATCGTGATGTTCTCGGAACTGATGCCACGCAGCGAGGTTCCCAGATCGATCAACGTGGTCACTCCCAGACCATCGTCAACCGAAATGTAATCCTTCATGCTGTTGTAGATCTGCATCAGGTTCGATGGGCTTGACAGCACGTCCGGAGTCATGAGCTTCTCCAGCACTGCCTTGATCCACGCCTGCTGGCGGCGGACGCGATCGAAATCACCGGATGGCAGGCTGTAGCGCTCGCGCACGAAGGTCAGGGCGTCCTCGCCGTTGTAGTGCTTGGTGCCCTCCGTCGTCGTGAGATCGACACCGCCCACGATGTCCGTCAACGCGGTGAAGGACGTGAAATCCACGATCGCAATGTGATCGACGTGAACTCCGGTGAGCTGCTCAACGGTCTCAATCGTGAGGGCGGGCCCGCCGTAGGAGAAGGCTGCATTGATCTTGGCCTCACCGACGCCGGGAATGTCCACCCAGGAATCGCGAGGGATCGACATGATCGAGATCGACTCCCGGTTGCCGGAGACCTGCACCAGGAGCAGGGCATCGGTACGTTGTGCACCCGCCTCCCATGCCGTGGGATCTCCCGCGGAAATCCTCGAGTCGGATCCCATGATGAGGAAGTTGACCGGGGCCGTTCCATCCGGCGACGCCGCCGCCCGAGTCGGTCTATTCGAGATCTCTGAAAATGGATCACCGATGTCCTTCATACCATTGAAGGCCTGATTGACGACGAGAGCAATGACTCCCACGGCAATGAGGATCAAGGCGAGAAGTGAGGAAATCACGATGAGCACAATCTTGAGGGGACTGCGCTTCTTTCGCGGCTTGGCCTCAGTCTCCACGAAGGCATCCTCAACGGAGGAGGACTGCTCATCGTGAAAGGAGTCATGATCTTCCGCTGAGGTATTCGTGTCCTGTGACATTCTGTTCCCTTTGCTTCGTTGTGTTCCCGGCCCGTGAGTCCCTTTGCAGAGCTTGAACTGCCACCCATCCTAGCCGCTTGTTCATCCCAGTCCGAAAGGTGTCACGAGACTTGGATGTGGTTCGTCGTCGAGCACCCCGATGCGGGGGCGCTGCCACCCCCCACTGGCAGACCCGTTGGCGGTAGCATGGGCGAATCCGGACCAGCCCGCCCAACCGGATGTGGCGTGGCGGACCGAGAAGGGGAACGAGGTACTTTCATGGGAATCATGGACTCACTGGCGCGTCTTGCCGGCGCCGTTGTCCGGGACTTGGTCCGAGCGCCCCGCCGAGGACCGACATCGACGGAACCTCGTCCGGGAGTCTCCCGCCCCACCACTGCCAAGCCCGTATCCCCGAGACATGCCGGGAGCATTGCTCGCGTACCAAGGGAACCCACGCTGACCGTTCGTTCGCGTTCGAAACTTCCGGGACCGGGCGATCTTCCAATGGTGTACGACGTCGACGCGCTGGGGTTTCCGGATTTTGAATACTCCCCACACGACGATGATCACCCCGATCCGGGGGAAGTGGTGTGGACATGGGTACCCTTCGAGGAAGATCGGTCTCAGGGCAAGGATCGGCCCGTTCTGGTACTTGCCGAGGACTCCGGCCGACTCATTTTCGCGCAACTGACCAGCAAGGATCACGTGCACAGCGGCACCAGAAAGGATCAGCATGGCAACCACTGGATGGACATCGGTTCCGGCCGGTGGGACTCGCGCGGCCGGGCGTCAGAGGTTCGTCTGGATCGGCTGATGTGTGTCCATCCCGATCAGGTACGCCGTGAAGGTGCGCGTCTGGATGAAGCACGCTTCACACATGTAGTCGCCGCGATCAGAGAGCTGTATCGCTGAACTCTGGTAAAGTAACGCATTGGACTTCACACCTGGTCGGGTGGAAGGTCCGGCCATTGGCACTCCACGGGAACCCCACTTCCCCAGTCCCGCTGATGGCGCATCCCTCACCGACCATGTACATCTATCGCCACACGGCGATTGAGTTGAAAGAGTATCAATGGCAAACATTAAGTCGCAGAAGAAGCGCATTCTCACCAACGAGAAGGCCCGTCTTCGCAACAAGGCCATCAAGTCCGAGCTGAAGACCTTCGTCCGCAAAACCCGCGAAGCCATCGCCGCTGGCGATGGCGAGGGTGCACAGAAGGCTTTCGAAGCTGCCAGCCGCAAGCTGGACAAGGCTGTTTCGAAGGGTGTCATCCACAAGAATCAGGCTGCGAACCGCAAGTCCAAGCTTGCTGCTGCTGTCAACAAGCTCGGCAAGTGATGCATCTGCGTACATGAGGCCTGGCCTCAGTATCTTGTCAAAAGTGGCGGACCGCTTGATGGTCCGCCACTTTTGTCTCCGGAAGATCTGGCAAGAGAAGCTACGGACCAAAATAGTTGTGACACAAGGAGCCGGGTCCCCTCGCACGGGACGCCGGCTCCTTGTCTTGCCGTGGTTCCAGGACTTACGTGCCGGCCCCTAGCTGAGGATCGAAATGCTGAACGGGTAGCTGAAGAGTCTGTAGTCCGTTGCCGCCATGGAGGCCCGAATCGGATAGTACAGGGACAGGACGAAGATTCCGATCCAGATGATGATGGAGACCGGGATCAGGATGAGGGTGAAGACGAAGACCCAGGCGACGATGCTGGCGATGGTCATTCCCAGCTGGAAGTTGAATGCCCTTGCCGCAGCCTCGCGCACGAAGGGACTGCGATCACGATAAATCAACCAAATGATGAGTGGGCCGGCGAAGCCGAGCCAACCCAAGGAAACGAGAAGTCCCACGGGAATTGACAGGGCCGCCAGGATTGCGAAGGTTTTGTCATCCGACTCGCTCAGCTCACCCGCTCCCGGAACGGGATCCGCGTAGAAGTTTCCATTGCCGGAATACCGAGCATTGGTGTAGGGAAACGCCTGCGGATCGGAGTTCGCCCACGCGTTATTGGAACTCGAAGAGGAGGCACCGTAGGCGTCACCGGAAAAGTCGCGGTTGTCGCCGTCGTCCGGTGTGTGACCGAAGGAAGAATTCTGGCTCATACTGCAATCATCCGCGAGTCGCCGCCCGAACACCATAGGGGATTTCCCTGATTGTTCGGCGTTTCGACCCCTACTGGACAACATGGCGGGAGGCGCTCCCACCTTTGTGACAGCGCCTCCCGCTCAAGTCCACCGACCCTCGGGCCTGCTCCTGGAATCAGAGGTTGGAGACGATTGCCTCCACGGAGTTCTTCGCATCTCCCAGAAGCATCTGGGTGTTCTCCTTGTAGAAGAGCGGATTGCCAACCCCGGCATAGCCGGCATTGCCCATGGAACGCTTGAACACAACCACGTGCTTCGCCTCCCACACGTACAGCACCGGCATGCCCGCAATGGGTGAGCCGGGATCCTGCGCGGCGGGATTGACGGTGTCATTGGCACCGATGACCAAAACGGCATCCGTCTCGGAGAAGTCGTCATTGATCTCGTCCATTTCCAGGACGATGTCGTAGGGAACCTTGGCCTCGGCGAGAAGCACATTCATGTGTCCCGGCAAGCGACCAGCCACCGGATGGATTCCGAAACGCACGTCAACTCCTCGCTCACGGAGTCGACGAGTCAACTCCGCCACCGTCGATTGGGCCTGGGCCACGGCCATGCCGTACCCGGGCGCGATGACCACGGACTTCGCGTTGTCCAGCATGCCCGCCACATCGGCGGGCGATACCTCCACGTGCTCGCCGTAGTTCTCCTCGGGGGATGAAACGGCGCCATCGGAACCGAATCCACCCAAGATCACCGAGATGAACGACCGGTTCATCGCCTGACACATGATGTAGGACAGGTAGGCGCCGGAGGCTCCCACGAGGGCTCCGGTGATGATGAGTAGATCATTGCCCAGTGTGAATCCTGCCATTGCGGCCGCCCACCCCGAGTAGGAGTTGAGCATGGAAACGACCACAGGCATGTCGCCGCCGCCGATGGCAAGCACCAAGTGGGCGCCCAACAGCAAGGCTACGACGGTGAGAAGGACGAGTGGAATCAGGCCGGAACCGAGCGTTCGGGTGTGGGCCAACCAGATGATCAGTGCGATGGAGGCCACAATCGCGGCCAAGTTGACGAGGTTTCGCCCCGGGATTGTCAGAGGCTTGCCCGATGCCCTGCCCGAGAGCTTCAGGTAGGCAACGATCGAACCGGTCAGGGTGATCGCTCCGATGAAAACGGCCAGGCCCACTTCACCCATGTGATAAGCGTTGAGGGCGGAATCCTCGCCCGGCTGCTCGAGGAACGAGTTGTATCCCACGAGTACCGCCGCCAAGCCCACGAAGGAGTGAAGCATGGCGATGAGCTCGGGCATCTCCGTCATTTCGACGCTTCGGGCTCGGACGATTCCGACGACGGCTCCGATTCCCAGCGCGCCGGCAATGAGGAGTGCGGAGATCACCGGCTGGGAGCGGTCCTGGGAGACCACGACCAACACTGTGGCGATCAGTGCCAGACCCATCCCGAACATCGCAAACAGGTTTCCGCGCCGGGAGGTTGTCTGCTTCGAGAGCCCCGCGAGAGCGAGGATGAAGAGCAGCGCCGCGATGAGGTAGGCGAGATTCTCGAAACGAAAGATGGGACCGTAATCAAAGGTCACGCTTCCGGATGACATTGTGTTGATCACCGACATGGTTGTGCTTACCGCGCTTTCACTGTGTGCCGTCATCTCAGCTCCTCTGGAACATCTTGAGCATGCGGTGGGTTACGAGGAAGCCACCGAAGATGTTGATGGATGCCACCGCCGTGGCAATGAAAGCCAAGACCGTCACGAAGATGTTGTCCGATCCGATCTGGGTCAACGCTCCCACGACAATGATTCCCGAGATCGCATTGGTCACGGACATGAGTGGAGTGTGCAGGGCGTGAGTCACCGCGGTAATCACGTAGAAGCCAGCCACCACGGCCAGCGCGAACACGAAGAAGTGCCCTTGCATGCCCTCAGGGGCAGTGAGGATGAGCCATAGCGCCACCGCCACTGCACTCACCTTCCACCACAGTCGTTTGAGAAGCCACAGTCGTGCAGGCTCGGGCGCCGGTGGCACCACCTGCTCGGCGGCCGAGGAAGTTTGCGGCTTTGGCGCGGCTGACACCTTGATCGGTGGAGGAGGCCAAGTGATCTGCCCGCCAAGGGTCACACTCACTCCCCTGACAACCTCGTCGGACTCATCCAATGTGAGGATGCCATTCTTCTCGGGCGTGGTCAGCTTGAAGAAGTTGACGATGTTCTGGCCGTACAGCTGCGACGCCTGTCCGGGCAGACGGCGCTCCAGATCCCGGTACCCGATGATCGTCACACCATTGGGGGTGCGCACGACCTCGCCGGGAACGGTGAGTTCACAATTTCCCCCGGCCCCAGCACCCATGTCCACAATGACCGAACCCGGTTTCATCCCCGCCACGGCATCGGCCGTGATGAGGAGCGGTGCCGGGCGGCCCGGAATCAACGCCGTGGTGATGACTATGTCCGAGGCCATTGCTTGCTTGGTGTAGACCTCCCGGGCGAGTTCCTCTTGTTCGGTTGTCATTTCCTTGGCGTATCCGTCGCTCGATACCTGTGTGACGGGAATCTCCACGAACTCGCCACCCATGGAGCCCACCTGCTCGGCCACCTCGGGCCGGACGTCGGTCGCCTTGACGATGGCGCCCATGGCGCTTGCCGTTCCGACCGCGGCGAGTCCTGCGACCCCCGCTCCAATCACATAGACGGTGGCTGGCGGCACCTTGCCGGCTGCGGTGACCTGGCCGGTGAACACGCGCCCAAAGGCACTGGCCGCTTCGATGACGGCCCGGTAGCCGGCAATGTTTGCCATGGAGGAACGAACGTCCATGGACTGGGCCCGCGAGATTCGCGGAACGGCGTCCATCGCCAACGCCGTTACCTTGAGCTCCGAGAGGCGCCTGACAAGCTGCGGTGAACCTCCGGGGTTCAGGCGCGAGATGACAGTGGCCCCCTCGCGCAACAGCTGCAGTTCTTCTTCGGGCGGGGTGTCGAGACAGGTAACGATGTCCGCTCCCCAAGCTTCTTCTCGGCTCACTATGTCGGCACCCGCGTCTCGGTATTGCTCATCCGGGTAGGATGCGGCGCTCCCGGCGCCTTTCTCCACGCACACGGCGTATCCCAGTTTGATGAGCTTTCCGACGGTATCGGGGGTTGCGGCGACTAGGGTTTCCCCCGCTCGGGGCTCCTTTGGCACACCCAGTAGCAACCTTGTCTCCTCACATATCGTCATTGGTAATTGATTCAGGCAAAGCTGATCTCCGTGGCTTGACCATCGTCTTCGGCAGCCGGGCCAACAGCTACCACCTTATCCTGTACCAGCGGAAACACTCGAGACGAAAGGCCGTCATCGGGTGGGCTCGCCCATGCTGCAGCCCCGAAGTGAGGTATGTCGCGAAGCCCATGGTGCAAACCGGAAAATGTCCGGTGACAAACGACGTGGCCTAGCCGCCCATCTGGTTGACCGAAGCGGGAACCTTCTTGGCTCGTCCAATTCGTACAATGGCTCTTTCCACCGCGAATTCCGGGCTCCGCGAAGCTCCCTTCACCTCGGCATCGGCTTGCGCAATGGCAAGGATTGCATGTGCCAAGCCTTCCTGACTCCAGCCGCGCATGTCGTCGCGCGCTCGGTTGAGTTGCCAGGGAGCAAGCTTGATTTCGCCCTGTTGCGCGCGTCCGCGCGACGCCAAATAGAGGCCCATCGCCCGCAGCTTCATCGCAATGGCCGCCACGATCGGCACGGCAGCGGTCCCCGTGGACATGGCGTGGCGGGTGAGGGCGATTGCATGGCCTGTTCTGCCTGCCACCACGGCATCGGCGACGGCGAAGGGCGTCGCCTCGTTTCGTCCGGCGTAGTACGTGTGCACCACCTTTTCGTCGATGCGCCCTTCAACGTCGTCAAGAAGCTGATGGACCGCGGAGAGGAGCTCACGCACGTCGTTTCCCAGGGCATCAACCAGATCTTGAACAGCCTCGGAGGTCATCGAACGGTTTCGGCGCCGTACCTGTTCCTTGACGAGATCCGCCTTCTCACTGTCGCGTTTGATCGCCGGGATTTCCGCACGTTGGAATCCGGCAGCGACGATCGCATCGTAGAGACGTTTGCCGCGAGCGCTGGATGTCCTGTGCCGCAGGACGAAGGTGACGTCCTCTTCCGGCGAAGGCACGTATTCGAGGGCATCCTTGAGAAAGGCATCGTTCATCGATTCCCCATTGGGGACGAGAATGAGGCGCGCTTCACCAAAGAGTGAGGGACTGGCAAGCATGGGAAGGCGTCCGGAGGTGTAGGTGGCGGCATCAAGCTTTGTCATCTCGGTCCCCGGGTCTCGTTCCAAGGCCATGGCGATGAGACGATCGCAAGCTTGTTCACCGATGACCTCTTCGCCCGCGCTGATCAAGATGATCGGGGCCAGCTCGAGCGCGTCCCATCGAATTCCAGCTGGTTTTCTACCTCGTGCCATCCTCCACCATTCTCCCGTTCCCCTCCAGTATGTCATGAGGGGCCGACGCCCCACCCGCCGGTCACATCCGCTCATCCCTTGAGTGATTCCACGCGCTGCGAGAAAGAGACGGCATGGGCGAGAGAGGTTGCGCGCGGAAGTTACTTCGCCGCTGCCACGTCACTGCCCTCGCATCCGGAGGTCATCTCTCCTCTCGGCCCCAGAGAGATGGGGCCGCACCTCGCGGTGTCGTAGATGAGCGAGTCGCCATAGAGTTCGAGCGCTCGGCTGCTCGGGTGTCCGTAGGAGTTCTCTCCCACCGAGATGAGCGCGATCCTCGGTGTCACTCGTTCGGCAAGACGGGAGGATTGGTCCGCACTCCCATGATGGGCGACGACGACGGTGTTCGCGTTGGCCATCATATCCGCCACCTTCGGGTCATGGACGAGCCGGTCCTGGGAATCCCCCGTCAGATCGGAGAGCACCAAGACCCCTCCGGCCACGTTGAGGTAAAGCGCGATGGACTGGGCGTTCGCTTCTCCCACTCGGGTATTCTCCGTGCGCGGCCAGAGAACGCGGGCGAGCTCATTCCCATCCATCCGTGGCGTGTCCTCATGGCTCTGCGTCCCATCACTCCACAGGCTCTGCCCAGCGAGCACGTTGCTCCATTCGAGCTCGCGAGTTCGAAGCTGGGAATGCACCCATTGTGTGTTGGCGATGGGGTCGGGATTCGGAGACATCCAGATGTGATCGACTCCGACGGCGTCCAACACCTCGGGCAACCCTCCGACGTGGTCAGTGTGGGAGTGGGAAAGCACGAGAACATTCAGGTGTTCGATCCCGGCCTGTCTGAGGCAATCGGCGGCCGCGCTTCCGGGAGGTCCGACATCGATCATGATCGATGTCGCTGCACTGCGCGCCACGAGGGCTGACCCCTGCCCCACATCGCATTGGACGATTACCCAGTCGGGCCTGACCATGGGAACGTCGTGGGAGCGAACGATCCACCATGCAAGCCCTGCGGCCAGGAGCAGTACGACAACAGCACGAATCGGGCTGCGCACACATAGGAGCAGAACCAGCATCAGCAGGCAAAAGGCGCCTGCCCAGATCAGGGGTATCCCGGAACCCGGCCAACTCGCGAGGGCGCGGGCAATCAAATCAATCCACCACGTGGCCATCTGGGCCGGCACCAACAACCACGATGCCACGCTGGGCAGGACCGGAGACGCAAGTGCGGCAGCCAATCCGGAAACCGTCAGTGGAGCGACCACCGGAGCGACCAACGCATTGGCACACACGCCCCAAATTGATCCCGCATCGCTGAAGAGCATGAGGATCGGAGTACAAGAAATTTGAGCGGCCAACGGTACGGCGACCGCCTGCGCCAATGAACTCGGCATGGACCCCGCCAGGTGTTCTGCAAGAGGGGTCCCCGCGATGACAATACCCGCCGTGGCACTGGCCGAGAGGAGGAAACCGTAGCTTGTTGCAAGCCATGGGTCCACAAGGCACACGCAGATGACGGCCAGCGACAGCGCTGCGATTGCCTGGGTGGTGCGTCCCCACCCGAGAGCGGCAAGTACCACGAGGCTCATGGCCACGGCTCGCAGGACCGAGGCCTGTGGGCCCACCAGCAGGACGAGCACATAGACCGTGAACAGGCACAGCGTCGCGCTCAGAACTCGCCATCGTCTGCCAACCACCGCCATCACGATGACTGTGAGGATGGAGACGTGGCCACCGGAAACCGCGATGAGATGGGTGAGTTGTGTCAACCTCATCGCGGCAGCGAGCTCCGCGCTCACACGGCTGTCATCTCCGAGAGCAACTCCCGGCAATAGGCCTTGAACATGTGCCGGACGATCAGTGAGCAGCGCGCTGAGGTGCCTGTCGATGTCGCGAACCACCCGCGCCCCGCGATCGCCCGGCCCGGAAAGCCGCGTGACCCTGGCGTAAACCCGTGCAGCCACCTGCTCCCCGGCATCACTCGCGGCGAGTTTGCCCTTCAGCCAGACCCTTTGGCCTTCAAGTGCTTCACAGGGTAGGCCATGGACGGTCATCATCGTTCCGCCCCGCGGAGGTGTCACCTTCCTCGCCGTGTCGGGAGCGATTGCGTGCGCGGATACCGGCACTCTCCTGTCCAGTTCAAAAACCCTCACATCGCCCTGGCAGGATGGCTCACCCCACGGTGTAGGGCGATATTCGATCCGTGAGTCGACCTGTCCCGAGAGTTCGATGGTTGCCCCCACCTCTGCCAGCTGCGTGACTCTTTCGGGGTGGGCGATGGCGCCATGAAGCGACGCCGCGCCAAGTGCCCCAAGAAATCCCAAGCAGATGAGCAAGGCATGGAACCATCCGCTGCGGGCCTCGCCACCAGACCTCTTTGCGAGGCGCCGCTCGTTCGGCCCACACCTCGCGGCAAGCGACAGCATCGCAATCACCACGAGAAGAAGCAACGCGGTCGTATGCCAAAACCCCACCGACAGGTGCAGTCCGACCGATGACCCCAGCAGGGAAGCCAGGGCCAGAGGAAGCAGTCGGAAATCCTGGCGCGGAGCAGGATACCGCCTTCCTCCCGGTAGCCGGAGCCGACCCGTTGATCGAAGCAGGCCTCTTGGTCGGAACAGGCCCGCCAGCCGGGCAAGCACGATATCCGAACGGCTCGGGGTGCTCACGCAAGCGGGGCAACCAGTGCGCGGTCCCGTGCTGAGCAGCTTGCCTTCCTTGCCCCGCGACGGCAGCTCAGACCGTGGCATGGCTGCGCAGCCGCTCCAGTTTCGCGTCTCCTATTCCCTGTACATCGAGTAAGTCCTCAACCGAGGCGAAGGGACCATTGGCCTCGCGCCATTCCACGATCGCGCTTGCCAAAGCAGGGCCAATACCCGGCAGTGCCTGAAGCTCCTCAAGGCCTGCGGCGTTGATGTCTACCAGGCCATCTTGATTGGCGCCCGCGGGCCCGGACACGGCAGGTCCTGCGGCTTCGGGGCCAACCGCCGCGGGCGGGATCTGCTCGCCCGGTGATGGGACGTGAACGTGTTGGGAGTCGACAAGCGGGGCAGCCAGATTGATCGCCGTGGCATCCGCACTCTCGCTCAATCCACCTGCCAAATCGATGAGATTGTTGACCCGACTTCCTCCCGGAAGATCGTAGACGCCGGGATTGTGAATCTGCCCGGAGACATAGACAACGATGGTTGGGGTGCTCTGTTGCGTCGAGGTGTTCTCGGGGTCCTGAACGCCGGCGTCCCGTGTTCCGGGCAAGAGCGCGGGATCGCCTGCGCCAACCTTCGTTTCATCATCCAACGTCTCCTCGTCTGCCGGGTCTTGCGGAAGGGACTCCGCTTCGGCCAGATCGCCACTTTCCGGTCCATCTCCCGGGCTCAGGCTCGACTGCGCGGGAAGGCGTAGGGCGAGCCAGCCCCACAGGACAAGAAGGAGGATGGCCAGGGAAACCATGAGGGAGCGGAAGGCAACCCCTTCCAGACGGAAGCGGGGGCGCACTCCCCTCGTCCCAAGAGCGGCGACGTCCTCGCCGGTTCCCGATGCAAGTGCCACACTGGCGAAACCCCTGCCATGGGACCGGTCCGACTCGGTATCACGTTCGCGTGACACTTCTTCCTCCGACTCCGCCGAGTCCATATCGGTTCTCACGTGCAACGCAGGACCGCGGTGTCTGATCAGCGCGGAGCCGGTTCGAGGAGGAGGTGGTCTCATGGTCTGATTCTGGCCCGCTACTCCGGCTCTCGTCTCGGTGCGGCAACGGCTGTGGATGGGTTTCACCCGAAGCCCTCCTGTGGAGAAAGCCTGCTTCAGGCATGTCATCGAAGCCGAGAAGCCGGCGACGCGAAGAGTCATGTCGAAAGCACGCCGTTGATGCGCGCCGTGGAGAAGGACGCCGAACGCCAACGTCGCCGTCGAGAAACCACCGTGAACTCGGTGGTTCGTTCCGCGGGCCGCAGTCTTGGGAGCGTGATCACCAGGTCGATCCCTGGTACCCGGAAGAAGTGTCCGACATGCGGATGAGGTGGCCGACCCCGGGGAACACGAGGATTCGGCGCGCGCGTTCCCTCAGAGGTTCTTCTGACGTACGGCCTTCTAGCGTGCCGCCCTGTAGCTCAGCGTGACGGTGAGTGAGCGCGTATCGCCCGGCAGCAGCGGAGTCCGAGAGGCGGCGTCCGCGCGGTTGAAGGCATCCGGTAGCGCGGAATAGGGTCCGAGAGCAATTGATCCGCGCCGGTGACGAGCGGTGTCGTCGCTTGTGTATACGTGCATGACCGGAGCCTCCGAAGGCTCCTGGGTCACCAGCAGCTGAGTTCCGCGCACCGGATTCGTCACCGAGGTCACCACCACGCCGTCCTCGTTGGGAACCAGACCCGAATAGGACTGGTCGATCGATTGGTGGCCGAGGTAGTCGAATCGGGCTGGCGCGGCAATCCCCGCGAAGGCGGCATCGCCGTTCAACGGGATCTGACGCGGATCCGTCAGTATCTTCGAACGCGCGGGAATACTCAAGGAAAGGTTGGATATTCCCTCCACTCCCGGCATCCTGACGTATGGATGCCAACCAATCGCGACGGGTGCTGATTCCTCACTGAGATTCAGGACTTCCACGCTCAAGGACAGATGCTCCAGACCTGCTGCGCCACCCTCGAGAGAAAAGATCACGGTGACGGCCAGGTCCCACGGGTACCCCTCGACTCCGGGAAGAACACCGCGCATCAACAGGGCATCGCCTGCGGGCTCACGAACGAAATCCAAACCGGCAGCGCCCGTGGGCCACGCGATCTCTCCGTCAGAGGTCACCGTGTAGCGTTCGCTGCCGAAGCGGAAACTGCCACGCGAGAGTCTCCCGCACCACGGCACCATGATCATTGATCTGGCATCCACGAAGCCAACGAGCTCCTGCGCACTGGCATACCCATCAATGACTTCCGCCCCCGGGGTTGGCTGCCATGACAACAACGTTGCGCCACGTTCGGCAATCAACGCGCTTGCTCCACCCGGCGCAACCAGACGCCAAGCGGGCTGGCCAAAGAAATCAACGGCCTCTATCGAGGTTTCTGACGCGACCATGCATGCCTTCCTGTGGGCGTGCCGCCGAACAATGCATTGTCGGCGGCACGTCAACGATGTGCGGGCGACCCGCGTATTCCGAGAAACCGGAGGACACGGACCACCAGGAGATGTGAGTTCACTGATCCAATTGTGTCAGTAATGACCACCCATTGTCTCAGGGAACAATATTGACGAGACTTGGTGCTCGCACAATGATCTTGCGTGGCTCTCCTTCAAGGAACTTGGCAACCCGCTCGGAAGCCAGAGCGGCGGCCACAAGATCCTTTTCGGAGATGTCCGTGGCCACCTCGAGGCGGTCACGCACCTTGCCCTTGACCTGAACCACGCAGGTCACTGTGTCGTCAACCAGCAATGCCTCGTCCTCGACCTCCGGGAACGGCTCGTGTGCCAAGGAACCCTTGTGGCCCAGCTTTGCCCACAGTTCCTCCGCGATGTGCGGCGCGACGGGAGCCACCATGAGAACCAGATCCTCAATGGCCTTGCGCGGCACTGCCTTGAAGGACGTCAGATGGTTGTTCAGCACGATCATCTTCGCGATGGCGGTGTTGACGTGCATGTCATCGTAGTCCGCGGTGACATCGTTGACGGTACGGGCCAACAGTTTCGCGGTCTTGAGATCAAGGTCCGCATCCACCACGGTCACTTCGCCCGTCGCTTCGTCCACCACATTTCGCCACAGCCGCTGCAGGAAACGCTGCGAGCCGACGACCGCGCGAGTCTCCCACGGTCGCGAGAGATCGAGCGGGCCCATGGACATCTCGTAGAGGCGGAACGTGTCCGCACCGTACTCCTCACACATGGAGTCCGGGGTCACGATGTTCTTGAGCGACTTGCCCATCTTGCCGTATTCACGGCTGACGGGTTCTCCGTTCCACGTAAAGGTTGGTTCACCATCCTCCCCGGCACCGCTCTCGACGACCTCATCTGCAGGCACGTACTGTCCACGAGCATCAGTGAAGGCATACGCCTGCACGTAGCCTTGATTGAACAGCTTGTGGAAGGGTTCGGAGGACGAAACGTATCCGTGGTCGAAGAGCACCTTGTGCCAGAAGCGCGCGTACAGCAGGTGCAACACTGCATGCTCGACACCGCCCACGTAGAGGTCGGTACCGCCAGAAACGTTGCCCTGCTCGGGGCGCGGACCCATCCAGTAGGCCTCGTTCTCAGGGTCGCAGAAAGTGGCATCGTTCGTGGGATCCACGTAGCGCAGTTCATACCAACACGAACCCGCCCACTGGGGCATGGTGTTCGTGTCACGGCGGTACTTCTTCAGTCCGTCGCCCAGGTCCAGTTCAACATTGACCCACTCGTCGGCGCGGCCCAATGGCGGCTCGGGCGAGGAGTCGGCATCATCGGCGTCGAAAGTGCGGGGCGAGTAGTCGTTGATTTCCGGCAGTTCCAGAGGCAACGAGGACTCCGGCAGGGCGTGGGGGTTACCGCTTTCGTCCCACACGATCGGGAACGGTTCGCCCCAGTAACGCTGGCGCGAGAACAGCCAGTCGCGCAGGCGGTAGGTCACCTGTGCATGCCCCTTGCCGATCGACTCCAGCCATTGGGTCATGGCGGCCTTCGCGGCGTCCTTGTCCAGCCCGTTCAGGCTCAGTTCGTCATTTGCGGAGTCGACGGCGACGCCGTCGCCCACATAAGCCGAGACCGCCAGGTCCGGGCCGTGGGGATCATCGGCGGGTCCAATGGTACGCACGATGTCCAGTTGGTACTTGGTTGCGAACTCCCAATCGCGCTGATCGTGAGCCGGCACGGCCATGATGGCTCCCGTTCCGTAGCCCATCAGTACGTAGTCAGCCACGAAGACCGGGACGGCCTTGCCATTGACCGGGTTGGTCCCGAAGAAGCCTGAGAACACTCCGGTCTTGGCACGTACTTCATCCGAACGTTCGGCATCGGACTTGCGAGCGGCTTGGGCGCGATAGGTGGCGACTGCTTCGGCCGGGCTCGCTGCCCCGCCTGTCCACACCTTGCGGGTTCCCTCGGGCCATTGCGCGGGCACGTGCAGCTGGGCTGCATCATCGCCCAATCCGGGCGTGGATCCACCCAGAATGGGATGTTCGGGCGCCACCACCATGAAGGTGGCACCGAACAGGGTGTCCGGACGGGTGGTGTAGACCTCGAGGGTCGCCACGCCGTCGTCGTTCGATGGGGCTGCCGGAATCTCGAAGGTGACGTTGGCGCCCTCCGAGCGACCGATCCAGTTGCGCTGCATCGAGCGCACCTTTTCCGGCCAATCGATGGTGTCCAGATCCTCGGCCAAGCGATCAGCGTAGGAGGTGATCCGCATCATCCACTGACGCAGGTTGCGCTTGAACACGGGGTAGTTGCCACGCTCGGAGCGTCCGTCCGCCGTGACCTCCTCATTGGCCAGCACGGTGCCCAGGCCGGGACACCAATTGACGGGCGCCTCGCTGACGTAGGCCAGGCGGAAGCCATCAACGACCTCGGCCCTCTCCGACTCGCCCAAGTTCTCCCAGTCGCGGCCACCCGGAACGGCGATCTCGCCGGAGGCCAGCTTTGCCGTCAGTTCGGAGACCGGGCGGGCGGCTCCGAAACCACGACCGTCGCGGCGCTCTGCCCTCGGATCGAACCAGGAATTGTAGATCTGCAGAAAGATCCACTGGGTCCACTTCACGTATTCCACGTCCGTCGTGGAGAAGGAACGGCGCGAATCATGGGACAAGCCGATACGGTGCAGCTGGCGGCGCATGTTCGCCACGTTCTCCTCGGTGGTGACCCGAGGATGCTGTCCGGTCTGTACCGCGTACTGTTCCGCGGGCAGACCGAAGGCGTCGTAACCCATGGTGTACAGGACATTCTTGCCCTTCATCCGCTGATAGCGTGCCACGGTGTCGGTGGCAATGTAGCCCAGCGGATGGCCGACGTGCAGGCCTTTTCCTGAGGGGTAGGGGAACATGTCCAGAATGTAGAATTTCTCCGCTGCCACGTCGCCTGCGAGGTCACCCACCGGATTTGGGGCGTAGAAGGTTCCTTCGGTGTCCCAGCGCTCCTGCCAGGTCGCCTCAATCTGGTTTGCCAGCTCCGCCGTGTAACGGAATGCCGTGGCCTCGGCGCTCGCCGCCTCAGTGCTCATTGCTCTCCTTAGATAAAGTCTGTCTGAAAGCCTAACTCAGCAAGGCAGCCCGCTCCTCAACCATCCAGTGTGAGACTCAGCCCACTGGCTCCTACAATGGATGCATGAGCGTTTTTTCTGAGATCATCGCGGGCAATATTCCGGGTCGGTTTGCTTGGGCGGACGACATCTGCGTGGCTTTTGGCACCCACGAGCCAATCAAGCCAGGGCACATGTTGGTGGTTCCCCGACAGGAGGTCTCACGGTTCACGGATCTGGACGAAGCAACCTTCGCCCACCTCGCCGTGGTTGCCCAGCGCGTAGGTCAGGCACAGGAGCATGCATTCGGGGTACCGAGAGCCATGATGATCATCGCAGGCATGGAGGTCCCTCATGTCCATCTGCACGTGATTCCGGCCCTCTCCGAAGCGGACATCCGCTTCGAGAATGCTCAACGTGGTGTGGATGCCAGTGCGCTCGACGACGGGGTCACGAGAGTTCGCGAAGCACTCACGAATCTGGGATGGTCGGAATTCGTCCCCTCGCAGCTGCACTCGCTCCGGTAGTCACGTTTTCCCACGCCGTTCGTGGGCCCAAAACAGGGGGCATTTCTCACGAGTGTTCCCTGGCCTTGTCACCGCGCTCGGCGGCTCAGAACACCACCCACCACTGGTCCCAGAACCAGATGATGGCGAAGGCCACGAGGGCCCCGTAGAGGGTCAGAACGATGAACCAGCGCCCCCGAACGAGGAATCTTCTGAGGCCGGCGGGGCACGGGAAGTGGCCAGCCTGGGCCGAGCGTGCCCACACGTTGACAATGAGCGGGATGGTCGCAAGCCATGTGAGCAGGCAGTAGGGGCACAGCGATCGCTCCACGGTGAAGGATGTCCACTGGAACCATGCGATCCAGGCGGCGGCACCGAGCATGGCCACATCCAGAGCCTGCCAGAGCAGGCGGCCAAATCGCCCACCTGAAGCCAAGACGAGCCCAAGGGCCGTGATTCCGGCGAAGAACGCCACCCCGAAGACCGCGTTGGAGACGCCGAAGAACACGGAATTCTGCTCGGCCGTGAGGAACTTCCCGCATCCGATGAGGGGGTTGATGTCGCAGGAGAGCGACCCGAGAGGATCCTTGAGGAGCTGCTTCTCGGACTGTATGAGCGCCACGGCCGCGAATATGCCAAGCAGACCCGCGAACACCATGAGGAAGGAGAGCTCGCGGGGCGCCCCACCTTCCTTTTGCTCCGGCGTGGGTAGAGCCTCGCGCTTTGCCTCGATGCTCTCCAGGTAGGAGTCGAGCTCCACGTCTGAAAGCTGATCAAGGTTCAGCTTCTTCTTGGCCATGGCCACCTCCAGATTTGGGCTTGTGGGGCCTTGTTGTGCTGCCCCGGTCAGTCGCCCTGCTGCGAAAGACGGGCTCAGTGCCCCGGTGGTTGTATGAATGAGGTGCCCACGGAATGCTCGGTGGGCACCTCATAGTGTATTGCCTCGTGTCTGGGAATTGCCTGCGTCCCGATCGTCCCACTCGCGCGGAAAAGCCTGGCAGGGCGATCCAGTGCGCTAGATACGGCGAGGATCGGTCACATATTCCTCGATGAAAGACGCCGTCTCCTGCCAGTCAGAGACCGCATGGGTGGCGATTCCCAGCCTTTTGACCGGGTAATCGTTACCACCCTCATCCAGCCTGTCACCGATGAACAACATGTCCGCAATGGGTATCCCCGTCTCGGAGGCCAGCTCAGCAATTCCATACGCCTTGTCAACTCCCTTTCGGGTGATGTCGATGGAGGTCGAACCACCGGAGCGCACTTCCAGCTCGGGCAGTAGCGGCGCCACAGCGGCACGCAAGCGTTCCTTCTTCGCCCCATCTGGATCCCACGCCTTCTTGGCCTCCAGAGGTGCTTCTTGACCGAGTGCGGAGAAGGTGATCTGAGAACCACGGTCCTCCAGAATCGGACCCCATATCCGCTCCTCCCACAAGCCGAGCCTGCGGGCCTCGGCCTCGACGACCCGCAGCGCCTTCGACCGTTCATCCTCCGTCAGTTCACGGGCATATACGTCGCGCCAATGACCGTCGCGATAAACCATGTAGCGAGTGCCGCAGGTGGGCATGAGGTGAAGGCGGGACAGTTCGTCGTCGTCCGCGCCGAGGTTGGCAAGAAGCTGACTGTCGAACTGCGCACGTTGCCCGCCCGATATCACGCAAACCTGCGTGATATCCAATAGGGAACGCAGTGCCTCCCCCATACGATCCGGCAGAGGAGACTTGGAAGGTGCCAAGGTGTCATCAAGATCGAAGGCAACCAGTGAATAGGGGTGGGACTGCTTGACAGTCCGATCGTTCAATGTGCTCACGCCTGCGAGGAGGAACCGCTGCTGCTCTCGGAATCCGATGCGACGCCCCGCTCGAGGATGACCCGGGTGATGCCCAGCAGGAAGAGTGCCAGAACGATGTCCCGGCCCAGCACGAAGATCGCCTTGATGACGGTCATGGCGCCAATGTTGTAGTAGGTCAGAATGTCGATGAAGGACACGAGAGAGGTCACGGCAATGACTCCCGCCAGGATCATGGCGAACAGCATGACGAGCTTGGCGATCTTCGGCGCGAAGGTGCGCGAGAAGTCCAGGGAGAAGAAGGCCCCGATCCCGCCCTCGTTCTGCGCGGGCTGCTGGTAACCGTAGGGCTGCTGGCCATAGGGAGCCTGACCGTAGGGCTGCTGGCCATAGGGCTGCCCGGCGGCGGGTGCCGAGTATGCCGATGGCGCGGAGGCCTGATTCTGGAAGCCCTGCTGGTACTGCTGTTCCGGTGAGGCTGGCTGTGCCGACTGAGGCTGAGCCGGCTGGCGCTCGGGATCGGGAGTGGTGGGCTGAGTCATGGTCATTCCTTTCCGAATACGTCGGCGCGTGGGCGCCCACGTAATTACTTACACGGCCATTGTTCCTATATTTCACCCTCAGATGCCAGCTTGAACTCATATTGAACACGAACGTGTCGGGATCACAGCGAACACACATCGGGATCGCGGAGGGGATGGCCGCGTTCCTTTTCCGATTTTTCACACTAGAATATGGTGACCAGCCGTCAGTCGCTCGAACGGTCCTTAACGAGGAGAATCAATCGTGACAACACCCCACATCTCAGCTCAGCCAGGAGATTTTGCCCCAGCGGTCCTCATGCCCGGAGATCCCAAGCGCGCTGCTCGCATGGCGGCACAGCTCATGCCGGACGCGCGTCAGGTCACCGACGTTCGGGGCATCGGTGGCTACACGGGAACATACGAGGGCAAGCCTTTGTCCGTCATGGCATCGGGCATGGGACAACCCTCCGCGTCGATCTACGCCACCGAGCTCTTCACCCATTTCGGGGTCGAGCGAATCATTCGGGTGGGCACCGCCGGTGGTCTCTCACCCAGGGTCAAGGCCGGCGACGTCGTCATCGCGATTGGCGCTCATACCGACTCCGCCATCAACACCACACTGTGCCCGGGAATCCAGTTCTCCGCGACTGCCTCCTGGAGCCTCCTCAGGGCTGCGGTGGAGGCGGCCGGCGATGACCCGAACGTGCTGGTTGCCCCCGTCGTCTCCCGAGATCGTTTCTACGGTACCTCCATGGAACAGAACAAGCGTTTGGCCGAACTGGGCACGATGGGCGTGGAAATGGAAGCCGCGGCCCTCTACGGCGTCGCGGCAGACCTTGGCAAGGAAGCTCTGGCCGTCCTCACCATCTCCGACCACCTGTTCGACGAATCCCAGAACATGAGTCCCGAGGAACGTGAGACGAAGTTCCAGAAGTCACTCAAGCTCGCCGTGGCTGCGGCGCTCTCCTGACAACGGTTCCATGGCACTGAACACGTCAAGCGAGGACTATCTGCGCGCCATTTGGAAGCTGTCCGAGTGGCAGAACAAACCCGTCTCCTCCGGCCAGCTCGCCAAAACACTCGGGCTCTCCCCATCGACGGTATCCGAGGGCGTCACCAAGCTCGTCGGCATGGGATTGGTTCGCCACGCCCCCTATGGAGCAATCTCCCTGACCGAGGATGGCAGGTATCAGGCCGCTCGCATGGTACGTATCCACCGGCTTCTCGAGACCGGCTTGGTGAAGCTCTTCAGTTACTCGTGGGATGAGGTGCACGACGAGGCCGAGCATCTGGAACACGCCGTCTCCGACAAGTTCATCGAGAGGCTCGACCGTGCGCTCGGCCATCCGGAGCGCGATCCCCATGGCGATGTCATTCCCGCCCCCGACGGATCGTATCCCGTGGACTCGAATTCCCTGCGTTCCCTTGCCGATGTCGATTCCGACGAGACCGTACTCATCGACAGAGTCTCCGACCACGACTCGGATGTCCTGGTGTATCTGGAATCAGTGGGGCTCGTTCCCGGGACAAGGCTACGGATCAAAGAAATTCGGCGCGCGGTTGGACTGCTCACCGTGGAGCGAGAGAGCGATGAGATCTCCGTTCCCCTCGCGGCTGCCCACAGCGTCATTGTGCGGCAGATGGTTGGATCAGACTGACCCACCCGGGCCCGTGGTGGTGTTCGGAATCTGGTCCATTCCCTGGCGCCACCACAGACGGTCCAGATACACGACGGGTGTGTCCAGATCGGCTTCTGCGTTCATGAATTCCTCGAGAGCGTCGCTTTCCATGTTCAGATTGTCCCAACAGGCTCCGACATCTCCGGCGATCGCTGTACGTTGCCCACGTCTTCATCTTCGAACCACCCGCTCGGAAAGTGTCCAGAGTACGGACCACATAGTCCTTAAACCCTATTACCTGTAGTTTAATCGCCTAAGACGACCAAGATCACAATGGCAAAAACTTGGTACCTTGGCCACGTACGTGATTGGCTTGTGCTGGTTCATCAAGAGCAGCCGAGAGACGTGGCTCGTTGACGTTGCAGCAACCCGGAATGCCGGGTGCTTCCGCCACGATCGATGGAGGGATTCTTTTGATAGAGCTGCGAGAAGTCAGCAAGGTATATCCGCGCCGGGGCGAAGACCCGATCGTCGCCCTTGACGACATCACGCTCACCATTCCTTCCGGAGAAATCCACGGCATCGTGGGGGAATCCGGAGCGGGCAAGTCCACACTCATTCGTTGTCTCACAGCACTTGAACGGCCCTCCTCCGGCTCCATACTGGTCGACGGCCAGGATCTTTCGGTTCTCTCCCCCAAGAAGCTCCGAGATGCCCGCAGGACCATCGGGATGGTGTTCCAGGGCGGAAATCTGCTTGACCAGCGCACAGCCGCGGGAAACATCGCCTATCCCCTGCGCCTTTCAGGTATGGGCAAGGTTCAGACTCGCGAGCGGGTTGCCGAGATGCTCAATCTTGTGGGCATTGGAGATCGCTCCTCATCATTCCCGTCCCAGTTGTCGGGCGGGCAACGCCAGCGGGTGGGCATTGCCCGCGCCATGGCCGACCGACCCTCCGTGCTTCTGTGCGACGAACCCACATCGGCACTCGACACGGAAACGACCGATCAGATTCTCGCCCTGCTACGCGATGTTCGTGACACATATGGCGTCACCGTTCTCATCATCACCCATGAAATGGATGTGGTGCGCAAGGTCTGCGATTCGGTGACTCTTCTGGATCATGGCGCGGTCGTTTCAACCGGTTCGGTCGCCGACGTCGTCTCCGACGTCGCTTCCCCACTGGCACGTCGTATTGTTCCGGCTCCAGATTTCGATCCGAGGGATGCCGGAGACAACATCATCCTCGACGTCTCCTTCACTTCACGGCCTGGCGAACCCACTGGATCTCGCGTCATGGCGTTGGCGGCTCAGTACGGCGCGGACATCGGCGCCGGAACCTTTGAGACGATGGGCTCGATTCAAGTCGCCCGACTCGCGCTCACCATTCCCGCCGAGGACAGTGACGACCTTCTGTCCGGGCTCAAGAAGGTCGGCGTCGAAGCGGAGGTGCGCGCAGCATGAACATCCTTTCCTTCACCACTGTTCACAGCAGTTTGGTTCCGTTGGCCGAAGACCGCACCTGGTTCAACAATCCCGTCATCCAGCAACAGCTCTGGACGGCAACCTCTGAGACGCTGCTCATGACATTCTGGGCAACTCTCTTGGCCGGAGTCTTCGGGTTGATCGTCGGCGTCATTCTGACGGCGACGCGCAAGGACGGCATTTTACCGAACAAGCTGGTGAATTCGGTGCTGGGCTTCATCGTCAACGTTGGTCGCGCCGTCCCCTTCATCATCCTCATGGTGCTGCTCATCAACGTCACCCGAATGCTCGTGGGACAGGCCAATGGCTGGCAGGGAGCAATGGTGCCGCTGGCACTCTCCGCGATCCCCTACTTCGCGCGCATGGTCGAATCCAATCTGACCAATGTGGAGCACGGCAAAATCGAGGCGGCACAGATGATGGGTGCCTCCCGGTTCCAAATCCTCAAGGATGTCATCGTCCGCGAGGCATTCCCAACACTGGTTCAGTCCACGACCATCTTGGCGATCACCATCATCGGATACACCGCCATGGCCGGCGCGGTTGGCGGCGGAGGGTTGGGCGCCCTTGCCATCAACCAGGGTTACTATCGCACGCAGCTCGATGTACTGCTCATCATCGTCGTGGTCATCGTCGTCATAGTCAGCATCGTGCAATTCGTGGGCGACATGCTCAGCCGGCTGGTGGACCACCGCTGAGGCGCCGTCAGCCGGGGAGGCATCGGTTCTCAATGCCTCAGCCAGCACTTCACACCTTTCGCGGGCGCACGCGGACTCGCGGGTCCCGGGCTCGCACAAGTACACGACTCATCCAAACCGAACGACGATGCCGCCCCGTGGTTTCTTCGTCGCCAGTGTGAACCCATATTTCCACTCATAACAACACACAAAGAAGGACAGACACATGAAGCGTTTGCGTTCTCTGGCCGCCGTCGCGGCCGTCGCGGCCCTCACCCTTTCGGCCTGCGGCAACTCCGATTCCGAAGGTGGCGCCGACTCCACCGCGACCTCCAGCGGCTCCGAGGTCACCAAGATCGTCGTGGGCGCCAGCCCGGTGCCGCACGCCGAGATCTTGAACTTCGTCTCCGAGAACCTCGCCGCCGACGCGGGTATCGAGATCGAAATCAAGGAATACAACGACTACGTCCTCCCCAACGAGGATCTGCAGGCTGGCGACATCGACGCCAACTTCTTCCAGCACATTCCCTACTACGACGACGCGGTGGAATCGAAGGGGTACACCTTCGAGCGCGGCGAGGGCGTCCACATCGAGCCCTACGGCATCTACTCGGACAAGATTGATGATCTCAGCGATCTGCCGGACGGCGCCAAGGTCGGAATCACCAACGATCCGTCGAACCAGGCCCGTGCACTCGAGCTGCTTGCGGTGAACGACCTCATCACCCTGCAGGACGTCGACAATCCGACCATCTACGACGTCGATGAGAACCCCAAGAACATCGAGTTCGTCGAGGCCGAGGCGCCCGCGGTTCCCAAGCTGCTCCCAGACGTCGACATCGCCATCATCAACGGTAACTTCGCACTCGACAACGGCCTGACGCCGTCCGAGGACGCCATCTACCTCGAATCCGGCGAGAACAACCCCTACTCCAACATCCTCGCTTGGAACTCCGAATCCGATGCAGACACGATTGCAGCCGTGGAGAAGCTCAACGAGCTGCTCCACTCCGAGGAAGTCGCGGACTTCATCCGCCAGACCTGGCCCGATGGCGAGGTCATTCCCGCCTTCTGATGGTGCCATCGGTTGGTCGAGCATCACTGAAACAAGGACAGGGCGCATAGCGGATATTTCACCGCTATGCGCCCTGTCCGTCTTTGGCCAGCCACTGATTGAGCAATGGTCTCGGGTTTCGACGACGCTCAACCGACGGAAGCCGACCGCTACGGCTCCGTGATCTCGATGAAGCCGTGGGCGCCTCTTTCGGCGTAGGTCATGGCGTGATTCACGAGGGCGTAGTTGCCGGGCTCGTGCGCCACGAATTCCACGAAGCCTCCCTCGGCAGCGCTCAACGCGAGTACTTGGGAACCATTGCTCCCCACGGAGTCCTTGCCCGGGGCGAAGGGATCGCATTCTTCCCTTGTGAGTGAGGCGTCCCCGCATCCGCGCCGGAGCTCATAGCTTCCCTCCCTCCATACGGTGTCGAACTGTGTGCCGACGACATGGAAGGCCCACGGCAGGTTCGGACCCACGTCCAGTGCCCACACACGCACGCGCTCACCGGTATGGGCTTGCAGCTTCTCGTGGTCGTACTGGAACGGGTAGCCGTTGAACGCCATCGCGCTGGGAATGGAGAGCGCAATTGCCTCCGGACTCATTCCCTCGGCCGGGTTCTGCGACCAGTACTGTTCTGCTTGAATCAGGATGTATTCGCGATCCACGGGATCCAGATCCGGTGGATCGACGACGACGGCGCCGTACATTCCATTCGCGATGTGCAACGACATCGGCATGGTGGAACAGTGATACATCCAAATGCCCGCGCGATTGACCTTGAAGACATACGTGAGGGTCTCGCCCGGCTCAATGGTCTTCATGTTCTCATCAGGCGATACGTCGCCCGCATGGAAGTCGATCGAATGGCCCATCGTACCGTTGTTGGTCAACGTGATCTCGAAGGTGTCCCCCACCTTGCCACGCAGGACGGGTCCCGGCACGCTGCCATTGAAGGTCCACATCTTCTGAGTACGCCCAGGGGCAACCTCCATCTCGATCTCCTCCGCGGAGATCGAGATCTCGTGTACGGTGCCTTCGGGCGCGGGAGCGAGAGTCGCATCGAAAGCTTCGAAGTCATCGCCGGGATCCGCCATGAGCTCGGCCGTCGTGGGGAGCAGAAGCGAGTCAGTCAGTCCGGCGGAACCGGTTGGTCGCTCTGAACTACTTCCATGGTTTGTGTGATCTCCCCCGGCAAGGACTTCTCCGCCCTCTCCGGTGGCGACGATCTGCATGATCATGCCCATCTGGCGATGCCCCACCATCGAGCACCAAACATCCATGTCCTCGGTGACGACACCGACGTCGACCGTCGCGGAACCTCCCGGCTCCACCGGCCCCGACTCCGCCCCGTTGTCCACCACCAGATCATGGCGTTGGTCGCCCGTGTTCTTGAAGTCGATCACGAGGCGGTTTCCTCGCGGTACCTCAACGGTGTTTGGCACGAAAGACATTCCGGAGACGGTCACTTCGATTGTCGTGACCGGCGCATCGGGATCATCCACCACCTGCTCAGCCATCGTGTTGCCACCGATGGCGCGGCCGGGGAGAGCTCCCACAGCCGTGACGAGGCACAGCACCGCAGCGGCAACCACAGCGCCCGCCCGCAACCTCGGGTCAGGCATCGCCCGAGGCTTGCCTGCCACCTCCGCGACGAGCGCAGCTCGCGGCTTCTCATCTGCGGCGGTGGCCTCGGGAATCGCCCGCGTGTGTTGGCGTGCAACGGCGTAGATCAGTAGGCCGAAGCTCGTGATTGCGCTCGCTCCTGCAACCACCAGAGCTCCCCGGTGGACCAGTTCCGTCACCGGTAGGAGGGCGAGAGCCATGGCTCCGTTCAACAGGAAGAATCGCATACCGGCCGTGGGCTCAAGCTCCGCAATGGTGGCCCGCAGTCGGGCAGGGCCGCCTCCAGCCACCACGGGCAGCAGATACGTGAGCGAACCCAACACCAGTTGCAGAGCCCCTGCCGCAAGAATGAGAGCGTAGGAGACGTCAGAGGTGTCGCGCGCGGTTGAGACACTGGTGGCCGAGATCAACTGCCACGCCCAGGTCAGGCCGGCGATCTGGAACCAGACCGTCCCAGCCCCAATGGTCCAGCCATCCCCCACTCCGATCATGGAGCCACGCCACGTGCGGAACATTGGGATGAGCACGCCAGCGACCGAGGCCGCCACCCACACGAGGGCGGCAACACCCGCCACCTCGTTCCATCCCGCAATGGCCGCGATGCTCCCTCCAAGGATTGCCACGACCAACACCGGAAGGGCGCGCATGGCCATCGTGATTGCCCTCGGAGCCAGGCGCGTTCGCGCGACGGTGGCACCGAATGTGGCCAGGGTTCCGAGAATGGTCAGGCCCACGAAACCCAGAACCATGAGAAACACATGCGCCAAGGACATTCCGTCATGGCGCAGATGAATGGCCGGCCACCATGATTGGGCCAGTTCAAAATCCGTCACATCGATCGTCATGAACAGCCCGAGAATCGCACCCACAACGAGCAACAGGGCCCCCGCGAGGTGATACTTGAGGGTCACGGCCCCCGGGGAGACAAAGCTACCCCTCATCGCCTTGTGCAGATCCCATGAGTGCCACATCAGCGAGCCGACAACCAGAAGCGTCCCGACCACCGCACATGCCACACCAATGCGGCCGGAGCTCGCCAACGCCACCCCCAGTACAAGGGTTCCAGCAGTGAGGCCGACCATCCGAAGCAGTTGCTTGCGCTGTGACTGCTTCTTTCTGGTGAGTGCGTCCGCGAAATGCCAAGTCCACACCAAGATCGAGGTGCCAATGATTCCCAATCCGGCAATGTGAATGAGGAACCAGATGGGATTGGGAAGAATTGCCTGAGCGGCAACGGCGGCGATGAGCATCACGATCCAGAACGTCGTGGCCATCCATGTCATACGGTGCCAGGCGGATCTCGGCATTTTCACTTGTTGTCTCCCTTGAGAACTAGCGTGACGGTTGTGAACAAGAAGGTCAGAATGGCCATCACTCCAAGCACACCGCCGACGTTTCGCGCCATCAGTGTATCGCTGAGGTCACCGAACACTCGCAGTACGAGGCTCAAATGCAGCATCGCCAACGGCAGCCACATCATCGGATGGTATGGCAGCGGGCGATGAACGAGCGCAGGTACTATCACCGGCGCATGCGCGAGAATCATTGAAATGACGAAACCCAGCATGATGGTGTGGACGACGACGTCGTAGGCACCGTCCGCCATCCAGTCCCGCGAAAGCATCAACATCGCCCCTGCAACGATCGCCCATCCGTATCCGGCCAGCATTGCCGCCGCCATGAACCGCGGCGCTCCCCGGGATCGAATGGTTCGCCGAGCGACATCCTGGGAGACGGTCAGCATGATCAAGGCAAGAATGGACAAGCCGACCGAGCGCCCGGCCCCGGGGAAGACGGACGCCCACGCCGTCGTCGTCACGAGGAGTAGCGAGGCACCCAGAATTGAGTCCTCCACTGCTCTGCCCAAGAAGGCGATTCGGGCCAGCTCCAGACGTTCCCCAATGATGGTGAGCAATAGGAACGCCACCCACCACAAGACGATGTCCTCGGGCAGCAGACCACGTGTGTAGAGCAGTGCCGATGCGGCAGCGGCTGCGGCACCCAACCCCTGCACAAGCACCGCGATGGCGCTCTGTCGTTGGTACACGGCCACATAAATGAGGGTGAGCGTTCCGGTTCCCACGATGAACATGCCACCGCTGGCCACCAGAGGCGCACCCAGCACAATGGCGATCGCACCGCAGGCGGTCCCCGCTGGAGCCACGAAGGCCCAGAGTCGACGCAAAGCAACGGCACGTTCAAGCCCGATTGCCGTTGAGACGAAACCCAGCACCATGAGCGCGCCGTGGTTGTCTGCCAATCCGGGCACGCTCAGCGGGCTCCACAGGCCGAGCCGCGCCAACCCCGCCGACAGTCCGGAGAGAATACTCAGCGCAGCGAGGCAAAGAATCACAAGACGCGGCCAGACCGGCCGTTTTTCCACCAGGTCCGGTCCTTCGGGACCTTCGACCAATTTCTTTTTCACGGAATAAAGCGTATAAATTAATACTGGTAATTCCAACTGACAGACGTCCCAAACGTCACCAATGAGGAGCATCTCATGTCCGAGCACACCTGCAACTGCAACCACACCAACCTGCTGGCCGAGGAAATCCTCGACGCCACCACCATCCCCCACACCTTCCGCCACGCGGCGATCCTCGGCGCATTGGCAGCGACGCCGGTCGAAGGCACGCTGCTGCTGAAGGCCCCGCACATGCCCAACCCACTCATCGCACAGGTGAACGATCTCGACGGCGAGTTCTCACACGAAGTGGTTCAGGACGGCCCGGAAGCCTGGCTCATCCGGTTCCGCCGTGTCGCCTGAGATCGGCCTCCGACGCGCCCCTGAAAGAGAGTCGTGATTCACGGCCCTTCGGACGATGGACCTCTTCTGGTTGCCCATTCCAGCGTCAGCGGGGGTCCACAATCGTTTCACCTTGTGGACAGCATCGACCCACCATCTGGAAACACCCGAAAATACTCGCATGACTGTTAAGAGCGCATTGCGTCCACCGTTCCGTACGACAGGTACGTCCGTGGTGTGCCGAATGCGCATGTCCTCAATGATGAAGATGCAGGAGGTTGTGCCGTCACTCCAGGCGGTGCGCCAGTGAGTATTCCTGTCAATTCAACGGGTCGAGGCCTGCGCACCCTCTCCTTCGAGGTCATGCCGCCCCGCCGCCCGGAAGTCGCTCCCAATTTTTGGACGACGGTGGCCACCCTTCTGCAAACCGAGCCGGACTTCATTTCGGTGACCTACGGCGCGGCCGGGAAAGATCGCTTCTCTGCTCGTGAGGTCGTGCGCAAGCTCGTCCGCGACACTCCCGTCCAGCCCATCGCGCACCTCACATGCATCGCCGCTTCGCGGGACGAGGTAACCGCCGTCATCTCCGACTACCTCGATTCAGGCGTACGCACATTCCTCGCTCTACGGGGAGATCCTCCGGCGAGCAAACCCAACTGGAATGCCCAGCCGGGAGATGTCGCCTCGGCAACCGAACTGGTCACCCTCATTCGGGCACTGGAGGATCGCCGCCGGTCCACCGAGCCGGGAGCCGCCCTGCGCGCCGCCTTCAAGCCCTTGACCATCGCCGTAGCCACCTTCCCGTCCGGTAATCCCGAGGCGGGTACCACGCCCGAGCAGGAGATAGAGCGTTTGCTCGTCAAGCAGGCCGCCGGAGCCAGCTTTGCCATCACCCAGCTCTTCTTCGATCCGGGAGCCTATTCCTCCTTCACGGAGAAAGCACGGGCCTACGGCGTGACGATCCCAATCGTCGCCGGCATCCTTGTTCCCACGGACCCGAGCAGGCTGGCCCGCGTGGCAGAACTGACGAAGGTACAGGCACCCGCCCTTCTTCTCGACGACTTGGCTCGTGCCACAGATGAGGAGGACCAGTATCTGCGCGGCATCAAGCACGGAGTTGAACTCGCGCGACGCGTGCTGGATGCAGGAGCTCCCGGGGTCCACTTCTACACCTTCAACAAGGCCCGGCCCGCGCTCGACCTCATTGAACAACTGCCCGAACTCACTCCCCTGCCCTGATCCAGCTCGTTCGTGCCCGGATTCATGCGCGTGAGCATCGCGCGCGTTTCCCGCCCAACCGACTCGGAAGAATCGGACGCAACGGACATCCCACAAGTCCCGGACTCGGTGCCAACCGAACCCGACAAGAAAGAAGGAACCATGGCTATCACGCCTTTCCCCAAGGCCACAATCCTTGGCTACCCCCGCATCGGTCGCAATCGCGAGCTCAAGCGCGCCGTTGAGGCCTTCTGGGCAGGCCGCAGCTCCGCTGACGAACTCAGTGCAGCCTTCACTCAGCTCCGCCAGGACACCTTCGATCGGCTTGCGGACCTGGGCCTTTCTCGCGAGAATGCCTCGATCCCGGAGAATTCCTCGCTCTACGATCAAGTTCTGGACGTGACCACCTTCCTCGGTGCCACCCCCGAGCGTTTCTCCGGCAAGGAAGGCCTGGACCTGTACTTCTCCCTGGCCCGCGGAGACAAGGATGTGCCTCCCCTGGAGATGACCAAGTGGTTTGACACCAACTATCACTATCTGGTGCCGGAAATCGGACCGGAGACGTCCATCTCCTTCGCCGACGACTTCCTGGTACGCCGCTTCGTGGAGGCCAGGGAGTCCGGAACCGTTACCCGCCCGGTCATCGTGGGCCCCGTCACCTACCTTGCGCTCGCCAAGCCCGCCGAGGGCGCTCCCGAGAACTGGTCTCCCCTTTCGCGTGTCGACGACGTCGTCGCCGCCTACCGCGAGCTGTTTGCCGCTCTCGCCCGTGTCGGCGCACCATGGGTGCAGGCCGATGAGCCGGCACTGGTCTCGGACAATCTCTCCGTCTCCCGTGAGGAGCTCGCTCATCTCGCAGGCCGCGTGTGGAGTGAGCTTGCACAGACCACGGATCGGCCGAGCGTGCTCGTCACCCTGCCCTACGGCGACGGCCGTGTGGCCCTTCCTTCCATTGCCGCATCGGGTGTCGAGGCAATTCAGCTTGATCTCGTGCGCGGCGCGGCCCCCGAAGCCGGCTCGGTCGACCTGTCGGGTGTGACCCTCGTTGCGGGCCTGGTGGATGGTCGCAACATCCGGCGTGCGGATCTGGAGGCTGCCAAGTCCGCTCTGGAGGCTCTCGAAGCCCTTGGCGCACAGTCGTTGACCGTGGCCACCACCAATTCACTGCAGCACGTTCCACATGACACCGCATTGGAGAAATGGAACGACGCCGAGCTGGACGCCAACCTACACGAGTGGCTCGCCTTCGCGGATCAAAAGGTCGTAGAAACAACGATTCTCGCCGCAGGTCTGCAGTATGGCTGGGACAGCACGGCTCCCCAGCTGGCGGCAGCTCGCACCGCTCTTGCGGCCAGGGCCATTGCCCCCGGCGTACGCCGTGAGGATGTGCGAAACCGCACCGCCGCGCTGACCGACGCCGATCGTACGCGCCTTCCCTTCGCCGAGCGTGAGCCGATTCAGGCCGGGAAGCTGGGCCTGCCCCAGCTTCCCACGACCACCATCGGTTCGTTCCCTCAGACCACCGAATTGCGCAAGGCGCGCGCCCGCCTGGTGCGCGGCGAAATCGACCAGGTGGCCTATACCGAGCGCATGCGCGAAGAGGTGGCCTCGGTCATCAAGCTGCAGGAAGATCTTGATATCGATGTTCTCGTGCACGGCGAGCCCGAGCGCAACGACATGGTGCAGTACTTCGCCGAACAGTTCGATGGCTTCGCGGCCACGGCGAACGGCTGGGTACAGTCCTACGGTTCGCGCTGCACGCGTCCATCCATCCAATGGGGCGACGTTGCCCGCCCCGCCCCGATGACGGTCGAGTGGGCCACCTATGCACAGTCCCTCTCCAATCGTCCCGTCAAGGGCATGCTCACCGGACCGGTGACGATCTTGGCCTGGTCCTTCCCACGCATCGACATTTCGCTGGGCGAGTCCGCAGACCAGATCGCTCTGGCGTTGCGCGACGAGGTGACAGATCTCGAATCCGCCGGCATCGCCATCATTCAGGTGGACGAGCCGGCTCTGCGCGAGCTCCTGCCGCTGGACGCCGATCGTCACGGTGAATACCTTGATTGGTCCGTCGGTTCCTTCCGCGCTGCCACAGCCGGTGTTCGCCCGGATACCCAAATCCACACGCATCTGTGCTATTCCGAGTTCGGCCAGATCATCGACGCCATCGCTGGTCTGGATGCGGATGTCACCTCGATCGAAGCTGCTCGCTCACGCATGGAGGTCCTGCCGGAGTTGGCGGAGAACGGCTTCTTCCGCGGCGTGGGTCCCGGCGTATGGGACATCCACTCCCCGCGCGTTCCTTCCGTCGAGGAGCTCGTTGAACTCATTGCCGAGGCCGTCCGTTCCGTCCCGGCAAACCGCCTGTGGATCAACCCCGACTGCGGTCTGAAGACCCGCGCCTACCCCGAGACCGTCGCCTCACTGGAGAACCTCGTGACGGCCACGAAGCAGGTGCGCAACACACTTCAGGGCTGAGTCAGGCACGTGTGAGAGAGTGAGGGAGGGTTTCTCCTGATGTCAGGAGAAACCCTCCCTCACTCGGTCCATCCCAGCGGGATCTCGTCCGATGAATGGCAAGCCCACGCAGAGCGTGGACAATGTCATCGACGTGTCAAGCTCCCGATGTGTCATGAAGGTTTGCCACATCCATCAGGAGTGAGACTTTCCCCGCCATGCCGGGTTCTCAACGGCCAGGTCATCGATCGCTGCCTCGAGTCCTTCAAAAAGAAAGGCCAGGTCAGCTTCGTCGATCGTGAGCGGAGGAGACAATCGAACCGTCGAGCCGTGAGTATCTTTCGCGAGTACTCCGTGCAGGAGCAGTTTCTCGCACAACTGTCTCCCGGTACCCAAGCGTGGCGCGATGGTGATGCCAGCCCACAACCCGATGTGCGAGAATCCGGATACTCCCATGTTCTTCGCCTCCAACTTCTCCAGATTCTCTCGCATGAGAACGCCCATGGCACGCGCATGCTCCTGATGGCTCTCCTCGGCCAGCATGCGAACCACCTCGAGCCCTATCGCGGCTGCCAGAGGATTTCCTCCAAATGTGGAACCGTGTTGGCCGGGTTTGAGGACGCCCAAGACATCCGCCGTGCCCACAACAGCGGATACCGGTACTATCCCTCCTCCAAGCGCTTTGCCAAGTGTGCGCAGATCGGGCTGAACGCCCCATAGATCGCAAGCGAAGGTTGTTCCGGTTCGTCCGAGGCCGGACTGAATCTCATCGGCAATGAGGAGAACATTGTTGGCAGTGCACAGCTCACGTAGTCGGCGCAGGAATCCGTCCGGAGGAATGATGACTCCGGCTTCGCCTTGAATCGGTTCCACGAGAACCGCCACGGTGTTCTCGTCGACCAGGGCAGCCACGGAGTTGGCGTCGCCGAACACCGCGCGGCGAAATCCGGGGGTATAGGGTCCGAAATCGTCATGAGCGTCCGGGTCATCCGAGAAGGAGATGATCGTGGTGGTTCTACCGTGGAAATTGGAGTCCATCACGATGATATTTGCCTTGCCTGCGCTGACACCCTTGACTCGATATCCCCAAGCGCGTGCCGCCTTGATCGCCGTCTCCACCGCCTCGGCGCCCGTATTCATGGGGACAACCAGGTCGGTTCGAGCAAGATGTGCCAGTTCCCGCGCGAAGTCGGCGAGTTTGTCGTTGTAGAAGGCCCGAGACGTCATGGTCAGTCGCTCGAGTTGCTCGCGTGCGACAGCGAGCAATCGCTCGTTGCCGTGGCCAAAGTTCAGTGCGGAGTACCCGGCAAGGCAATCGAGGTATCGTCTGCCCTCCACGTCCTCAACCCATGCCCCATGTGCGGAGCGAATGACAACCGGGAGTGGATGGTAGGTCTGAGCCAGCCATTGCCTGTCTTCGTTGATGACGTCATCCGTGGTTACTCCGGGCGATGACCCTTGATCTTCGGCGTGAAAGGCGTGCATTCCATGCACCAGTGACTTGTGATCCATGCCTCAGTCTACAACGTCGAGGTTGCGCCGGTGGCTTCGTAATCCGGCTTGGGTGAAACCTCAACGGACCGGCACCTGATACGCGAGATGCCGGTCCGTCGTCGTTACTGCTCGAGAGGGCGAGTCACCAACCTACAGGTGCAGAACGTCTGGGCGTGGACCTCATGGGGTCCATCAAGTAAGGTACACCTTACTTGATGGACGCGGCGCCCGTGTCCACGAACGAGACCGTCATCGCATGGCGTTCACCGTCATATCCTCCTCGAGAACTCACCCTGCATGCCAACGCGCTGGAATCCCAGCCGCGCATTGACCTTCACGAGCTCCACGTTGGCCGGGTCTATGCCAGTGGTCACGGTTCTCACCTGTGGGTGCAGTTTTTGCACTGAGAGGATGTTCGCCGACTTCAATGCCATTCCCAAGCCCTTCGCACGCGAATCGAGCCGGACGATCGTCCCCGCCTGCAACAACCGGCTGGGGGAATCCACATGCGAGATCAGGGAGGTGAACCCCACGACTTCCCCGGCCTCGTTCAATGCGGCCGTCGACAAGGATGGGCTCCCTCCCGCAACGTTGTACTGATCCTCGCGCGCCAGTGATTCCGGCGTCCAGTAGTCCGTGCGGGATTGCTCGAACGCCGCCTGTTGCTCGTCCATCGTGTAGCTGCGCCGTAGGTTCGCCAAGCCCTGCAGGAGGTGACTCGGCGTCAATCCCTCCCAGGAAACCAAGCGATACCCCGGAACATCCACAAATGGGGTGAGCCTCTCCCGCATGGCTTTCTGGTCAGACACATCCCAGAGGTAGTCCTCGAATATGTTGACGAGAGAGAATCCCTTGCGTGCGAGGAACTGCGGTACGGGGTGTTCCATGAACACCGTTGTCGTGGGAAGGTCGGTCTCGATGGGGATGTATGTCCTGCAGGTCAGGTGTTTCGCGCCCTTTTCCCGAGCGCTGCGCGCAACCTCATCGAGCAGGAAGGAACCATAACCCTTACCCCAGATCTCGGGATGGACGACGACGTCGCACCAAGCCGTGGCCCGTTCCCTGTGCTGTTGCGCCATCCTCACGTAACCGTATCCCAGAATCTTCGCCGGAGAACCCGGTCCGATCATTGCTATCGGTGCGTCGAAGTTGACCTCCGCGGGATCGGTCAGCAGGTAGTAATGTCGCGTGAAGATCACACGGCGGGAATAGGATGCGGAGATCTCACGGGCCGTCCGCAACCAGGCACGATTGGCGTGTCCCGCCTCGTAGCGCGCACTGTTGAGTTCCTCCACCGCCTCGAACTGCCCCAGGGGATCGTCTCCGGGGAACAATGGAATGGGGATCTCGGTGACGCGCATGCCCCAACTGTGACACTTTCTTGCTCGCGATGTGGGTCTTTTGACGCGCGAACTGTCGTTCGTGGCGGCAGCTGCGCCGGCATTGCTGCCACACAAGAGAATTCCCCTCGCGGATTGACTCCGCGAGGGGAATTCTCGACTTCATGGAAGCGCTCGTCAGTGCTTGAGCTGCCGCTTCAGACCCGCGCGCATCCGCTCCTTGTTGACCGCCGCAACAGCAGCCAGCGGAATACCCGCCGGGCAGGCCTGCGCGCACTCACCGAAGTTCGAGCACGGGCCGAAGGATTCCTCCGCAGCCGAAACCATCGACTTCGCCCGGCGATCGCGCTCCTGCTTGGGCAGGGGCAGCATGGCCAAGTGAGTCAACTTGGCACCGAGATAGAGATGAGCTGCACCATTGGGGCAAGCCGCCACGCACGCGCCGCAGCCAATGCAGGCAGCGAAGTCGAGCGCAGTCTCCACGGTGTCGTGGTTGACGGGCTGAGTATCGGAATCGGGAGCCGTACCGGCATCGACGGCAACGTGTCCGCCTGCCACAACGATGCGGTCCAAGGAAGAACGGTCAACCATGAGGTCGCGCACCACCGGGTAGGAGGCAGATCGCAGCGGCTCCAGGCGGACAGTGGAACCATCCTTGAAACCACGCAGACGCTGGTGGCATGCCGGCGTATTGCGTTCGGGCCCGTGCGGAACGCCGTTGACCGTCAAGCCACACGCGCCACAGATACCCTCACGGCAATCCGACTCGAAGGTGATCTGCTCGCGGCCCGAGTTGACGAGTTCCTCGTTGAGGCGGTCCAACATCTCCAGGATACTCATCGAGGGCTCGAGGTCGTCCATGTCGTGGCGTTCCCAAGATCCCTGAGCCTTGGCGGAGGGCTGGCGCCATACTTCGAGGGTCAGTTTCACTTGTAGCTCCTCGTTGCCATGGGAACTGCCGAGAAGTACAGCGGCTCCACGTGTCGGGTGAAGTTCAGTGGGGCCGTACCCTGGACCGGGCCGGAACCACTATCGGTCTGCCATGCGGATGCAAAGGTCCAGTGCTCATCGTCGCGCTTGGCCTCGCCCTCGTCCTGATGCTCAACACGGAAGTGAGCACCTGCCGATTCCTCGCGATCCAACGCATCAACGCACATGAGTTCCGCCAACTCCAAGAAGTCGGCCACCCGGCCAGCCTTCTCGAGTGTCTGGTTGACCTGCGAGCCGGTGCCGGGCACGGAGAGATTCTTCCAGAACTCCTCGCGCAGGGCACGTACTTCGTCGCGGGCCTGGGTGAGCGATTCCTTCGAACGGCCCACGCCGCAACCGCGGTACAGGATCTCTCCCAGTTCACGGTGGAACTGGGTCGGCCCCTTGGTCCCCTTGATCTCCAGCAAGGCCTGAGTACGCGCGTTCACGCGATCCAGAGCTTCCTGGACGGACGGTGAATCCTCCGTCGGCAATTTCTCATTCAGACGATCCGCCAGATAGTTCGGTACCGAGAACGGAAGAGTGAACCAGCCGTCAACGCACGCCGAAAGCAACGAGTTGGCTCCGAGACGGTTGGCGCCATGGTAGGACCATCCGGCCTCTCCACCCACGAACAGACCGGGGATGGAGCTCATCTGGTCGAAGTCGGTCCACAGGCCGCCCATGGTGAAGTGGGCACCGGGTGCGATTCGCATGGGAGCCTCGTACGGATCCTCGCCTGTGGCGTGCTCGTACATCGTGAAGAGGTTGCCGTAGCGTTCCTTGATGGTGTCCTTTCCCAAGCGAGCAATGGCATCCTTGAAATCAAGGTAGACGGAGTTCTTGAGCGGACCCACACCGTGGCCGGACTCCAGTTGCTCGGTGGCGGCGCGCGAGGCGATGTCACGCGGGCACAGGTTTCCGAATGCCGGGTACTTGCGCTCCAAGTAGTAGTCGCGCTCATTCTCGGGAATCAGGTTCGGATCGCGGTCGTCGCCGGGCTTCTTCGGCACCCAGATACGGCCGTCGTTACGCAGCGACTCGGACATCAAAATGGTCTTGGACTGCCACTTCGAGTTGACCGGGAGTGCGGTCGGGTGGAACTGAATCATGCTCGTGTGAGCCATGTAGGCGCCGTGACGATGTGCTCGCCAAGCAGCCGAGGCATTGGAATTCAGAGCCAGAGTGGAGTGGAAGTAGACCGAACCGTAACCGCCGGTGGCCAGAACCACCGCGTGGGCGGGAATGGCCTTGACCTCGCCGGTGACCAGATCGCGGATCACGACTCCGCGGGCAACGCCGTCCTCCATGATGAGATCGAGCATCTCACTGCGAGTGTGCAGTGTAACGGTGCCCTTCTTGACCTGGCGAAGCAGGGCCTGCGCACCAGCGAGCTGGAGCTGCTGACCTGTCTGTCCACGGGTGTAATAGGTGCGGGAGACCTGAACACCGCCAAACGAACGGGTGGCGAGGGTTCCGCCATACTCGCGGGCAAACGGGGCTCCAATGGCGTTCATGTGGTCGATGACTCGAACGGATTCCTCAGCCAGCCGGAAGGCCTCTGCCTCGCGGGCGCGGAAGTCGCCGCCCTTGACGGTGTCCTTCACGAAACGGTAGACGGAGTCGCCGTCGACCTTCCGAGCGCGAGCGGCGTTGATACCGCCCTGTGCCGCAATGGAATGCGCGCGACGCGGAGCATCGTGGAATGTCACGGAATGGACGTTGTATCCCTGCTCTCCGAGAGCTGCAGCCACGCCGCTACCGGCAAGGCCCGTGCCGACGACAACGACGGTGAACTTGCGCTTGTTGAGGGCACCGACCAGCTTGTAGGCATCACGGCGGCGGTCCCAAGCGGTTGCCGGATCTCCATCGGGAATCCTGCCATCCAGGACCTGACCATTTGCCGCACCAGCTACGGTAACGCGCGGGGCAACGAACGGCACTGCAGTCGGATCGGCCACCAGAGCCTCGGCGGAGACGTTCTTGCGGAAGATTTTGCTCATGTTAGGACTCCAAACTGCACAGCGAGCGGGATGGACGCGTTACCAAGCAGGATCGCCAGGGCGACGATGCCGGCGACGATCGCCGCAATCATGCGCAGGCGGTACCCCATGGCACCAAGATCCTGCGCCACTGTCGTGATTCCGTGAGCCACGTGAAGGGAGACAAGAGCCATGGCCGCCACGTAGATGGCTGCCATCCACGAACGCGAGAACGAAGCGATCAGATTGGCGTATGCGTCGGGACGTGTCCCCTCCGCATGGTGGAAAGCCTCACTTGCGATCGGCTGAATACCAATGGTCAAATCCAGAAGATGGATGATCACGAACGCAAGCAGCAGTACGCCGGTCAAGGGCATCAGACGAGCTGAGAATGACTGGAAGCCCGTGCGTGCGGCCCTGATGGAAGCGCGGTGCGGACCGCGAGCCTTGCGGGCACGTGTCCACAGGACGGTTGCCGCCACGATGTGGATCAGGAACGAACCGCCAATGACTATCCGGAACGCCAGAAGCACGAAGCCTTCGGGAAGGAAGGGCTTGAATGCGGTTCGGAGCCATTGCGCGTAGTCGTCGAAGTGCTCAGCGCCGGTGTAGACCTTGAGATTTCCAAAAAGATGCACCAGCACGAAAGCCGCTAGGATCGAGCCGGTGATAGCCATGGCCACCTTGAGCGTCCAAGTTGCCGGACGCGGTGGCGATGTTTGTGTCGTTGTTGACATCGGTGTCCTCCTCTGTGATGAGGCTACTTCATATTGACTGTGGCTCTTGCACCCGGAAGGCACTTCGTACTGGGCAGCTGTGGAGCCTAAGTCACATTCGGTAATACGTTCGTACCTTAGTCCCAAAAGGGTGTGTCTCGCGCCACGAATTAAGCAAGTGTCCTCTTGCTGAAATGGGAATTTGCCAGAGAACCGTGATGATCGGCAGGCGGGGCGAACGTCTCCCACCAAAACGGAATCCTTCAAGACGAACGTGCGGGGACATCGAGTATCCATATCGATTTTTCACGGAAGATTTTTCACCTCTGAAACACCCCGTTAATAGTTATGACAAAATGCTGCGAGATACTGGACAATACCCCTTCTCGTTCCCGCCCTCGATCTGCCGAATGCCCCGTTCAGCCTATTCGGCGGTTGAGTGATGACGGTGCCCCGAAAGCACCATCTCTTCCGTTCGGTCCATCGAGAGACGGCCTCCCCGCCCCCCAACTCTCCGTTTTCTTTCTCACCACAAGAGACTGATGTGGACACATCGCGAGAACGGACCGATTTCTCGGACTCAGCCTGCGAGCCGTGAAATACTCGATGAGCAACGGCGCTCAATCGCCATCGACGTTCCGGCCATTGGCCCAGAGGAGGACCTATGCTTATCGGTGTCCCAACCGAGATCAAGAACAACGAGTACCGCGTCGCGGCTACTCCGGCAGGTGTTGCCGAACTGGTTGCGCACGGCCATCAAGTGGTTTTGCAGGCGGGTGCGGGTGCCGGTAGTTCCTTCACGGACGAGGAATACGCAGCCGCCGGGGCCACCGTCGTCGCGGACGCCGCAGACGCATGGGCCGCTGAACTCGTTCTGAAGGTCAAGGAACCCATCGCATCCGAATACCGATTCCTGCGCGAGGACTTGACCCTGTTCACGTATCTCCATCTGGCGGCTGATCCCGATCTCGTCGAGGCATTGGTCGAATCCAGCACTCGGGGAATCGCATACGAGACCGTCCAGCTGGCCGATGGATCCCTTCCTCTACTCACACCGATGTCCGAAATCGCCGGGAGCCTGGCCGCGCAGATTGGTGCCATCCAACTGATGAGCTCCAGCGGAGGTCGCGGATTGCTCCTCGGCGGAGTCCCCGGCACCCCCAACGGAAAGTTCGTGGTGCTCGGAGGTGGCACGGCAGGCGAGTATGCAGCCCGGATCGCACTGGGCATGGGAGCTGACGTGACCATCCTGGATATTTCCCTGCCCCGGCTGCGCCAGTTGCACGCGCAGTTCGGCGGCCATGTGACAACACTTCGATCATCTCCCTACGTCGTGGCGGAAGAGGTGGCAGATGCCGACGTCGTCGTCGGTGCCGTCCTGGTACCTGGAGCAGCGGCCCCGAAGTTGGTGACCAACGATATGGTGGCCACAATGAAGGCCGGGTCAGTTCTGGTCGATATCGCAATCGATCAGGGTGGCTGCTTCGAGGATTCGCACCCGACAACGCACGACAACCCAACCTTCTCGGTTCACAACTCACGGTTCTACTGTGTTGCCAACATGCCGGGCTCAGTGCCGCGCACATCGACGATTGCGCTCACGAATGCCACACTCCCCTTCACACTTGAGCTCGCCAACCTGGGGCCGGTTACCGCGCTCGAACGCAACGAGGCCCTCGGTCGAGGAGTGAACACTGCGGGCGGCAAGATCGTGAACACGGCAGTCGCACAGGCTTACAGTGCTCTGCGCGGCTGATGGAAGGTCTCCCCTCCAAGCATGACCAGCGACCGCGCGGCCTGAAGGACTCCGTGAATCCTCAAGCCGCGCGGTTTCTTGTGGGTCCGTGTACCGAGAGCGACGCCATCGAGGCCGCCGCCAAAAGTGCTGCGCACACTCCAAACACGACACGAAGTCCTGTCCCCAAAGCTGCGGGCGATCCCGCAGCGACATCAGCCGAACCAACGGCCCCGGCGAAGAGACCAGCCATCACCGAGGTTCCCGTCACCAATCCAAGGCTGCGCGAAAGCCCGAGCACTCCGGCGGCAGTGCCGCGTCGCTCGATGGCCACCGCGCTCAACGCCCCGGTGTTGTTGGCCGCCATGAAGAGCTGATATCCAGGTGCCAGAAGAACTGTTCCCGCCACGTAACCCGGAAGTCCGCATAGAGGTGGCAGTACGGCCAGCATCGCAGCGGCGAGTGTCATGACCGACAGGCCCGCGGTCATCAGTATCTGCGGTGTGCCGCAGTCCACGAGCTTCCCGGCAAACACCCCGACACAGACCGAGGTGACTGGGCCGGCGGCCATGACAAGTCCGACCGAGCCGGCACTCAGTCCAAGGGCACCCGAGAGATAGAACGGGCCAACAACAAGGGTGCTCATCATGACGGCGCCAACAATCATGTTCAGAACCGCTCCGATCCCCAACACCCTGGAACCGAGAAGTTCGAGTGGGAGGATCGGGTTCTCCGCGCGGCGCTCAATTGGCAGGAGAAGAGCCACGAGGATTGCAGCGACAGCCAAAAGGCAGAGGGCTCGCCGTACATCGATGCCTGCTCCGGTGAACGCCATCGCGTAGACGGCAACCGCACAGGCCACAATCATGCTTCCCAGAAGATCGAACCCCTTGAGAGCGGAGTGCCCCGCCATCTTCCAGTGCCGCCCGGGTGGCCTCGCGGTCTGCTCCCCAAGGTTCAGTTTCGCAATGGTGGCGCAGCCAACCAACGGAAGAGGCAACGTGGCCCAGAAGACGGCGGACCATCCCCACAGACCCATCAGAATCCCACCGATCGCGGGGCCTGATGCCGTACCAACCGCCGCGGCCGTACCCAGCAGGCCCATGACAGCACCGGAACGTCCGGGTGCAACAGTATCTCTGGCGATGGCGAGGGGAAGTGCAGTCATCGACGCAGCCCCGATGCCCTGAATTGCACGGGCCGCAATCAACATTTTGAGCTCAGGCGTGATCGCAGCCATCACCCCCGCGGCGATGAATACCAGCAAACCGGCCTGCAGAGTTCTGACCCTCCCGAACACGTCCCCGATGTAACCAACCACGAGGCTGGTCGCGGTCATTGCCAAGAGGTATGCGAGGACCGTCCACTGGGAGTACTCGAACCCGCCATCGTTCCTCGCGGCGAGCTCGGGAAGCGCAACGTTTACCGTACTTGTTCCCATCTGTGCCGAAACCACGCATATCGCCAACGCTGCAACAACCAACCCCGGTCGTGCCGGGTCCACCCTCTTCCTCTGATCTCCTGCCATACCGAGACTTTGCACGAGACCACCGAAAGATGGCAATTGTTGTTGCTGAAACCGGGAAGCACTGTTGTAATGAGAGCATGTCTCTTCCAGATACGGTTGTTGCTGACGCCCTTGAGAGCATTGGTCCCCGCCTTCAAGCGCTGCGCAAACACCGTGGCCTCACCTTGGTGGAGCTCTCTGCGCGCACCAGGATCTCAAAGAGCACGCTGTCTCGGCTCGAGACGGGGCAACGCCGCCCCAGCTTGGAGCTCTTGCTGCCCCTCGCCCAGATCTACAACGTGCCCCTTGACGACATGGTCGGGGCACCGCAGATGGGGGACCCCCGCGTTCGGCTGCGACCACGCCGCGTCAATGGCCGCACCATCGTTCCCCTCACCGGACACACGGGCAACGCGCACGTGTGGAAGATCGTCGTGCCTGCCGCTCACAGCACCCCCGAGCCCTCAATACATGAGGGAAGGACATGGATCTACGTCCTCTCCGGCAAACTTCGGCTGGTCGTGGGGGAACAAGAACTTCAGATGGAAGCCGGAGAGGTCGCGGAATTCGACACCCGGATCCCCCACTGGTTCGGAAGTGACGGCACACACGACTCCGAGATCCTCACCATCTTCGGCCCCGACAGTGCGCCCACGCTCACTCGAGGGGCGAAGGCAACAACGGCCTGCATCGACGCCCACGGTGGGTGACCCCGCGCCACACGTGTTCTCAACGGAACCCCTCACTCCTGTGGCAGGGCAAGACGGCCACGTCACGCCCAGACACTTACCATGACGGCACCCCGGTTCCTGCCCCCAACGCTCTGCACAAGAGAAAGGCGATCGAGGCACCGACCGCGTACCAGAACAAATCCTGTGCGTTGAAGGTCGAACCCAGAACCCAGCGCGCCGCGGGCACGTGGGAGACAATGGTCCGTGGTAAATCGGTCAATTGCAGAAACTCGATGCCGCAACTGATGACATATGCGCTGAGGCCCGCCACAACAGGGGTTGTGGCGGGCCTCAGCGTCACAATGATCAATGCCACCAATACCGTGTAGGCGATGCCGCCCAAAGCGTCTCCCACGTAGGGAACTCCACGTGCGAGAATTCCGAATGCGATGGTCGCGATGGCTCCGACAGCCGCCCACGTTCGATTGGTCATGACATGATTATCCACGACTCTCGCCCAGATTTCTCCGGACGGCCGGTGCCACCGCTACTCAGGAGGCCGCGACAACGACGGGAAAGGACACACGGTCGCGACGTGGAGTCGTGCTCTCGGCCCGCACAGCCTCATGGTCAGGTACCACGAGCTGATCGTCAGCCATGGTGACCGGATCACCAGCACTCGCGATCATGGTGATTTCCGCGGAGCGCCCGCCGTTGTCTTCCAGCACAACTTCTTCTGTCACGTCAGCATCCACGAAAGAAACTGCCACGGCGGCGACATCCTCGGTTGCGGCGACATCATCGCCCACCCGAACCGCCTCGTCCAGCCCTTCCTTGATGGAGGACTCCAGTGAGCGCCGCGCAACGATCCAGGAGGGAATCAAGAGCATGGTGGCGGCGATCCAGGCCAGCGGGCTGCCCCATACGATACCGGTGAATCCGAACAGTTCACCGAGCACGATGGCGGCGGATACTCTCATGCCCAGCTCAAGCAATCCGGAGAGGGTCGGAACAAGAGTGCGTCCGAGCCCCTGCAGAGCGCTGCGGGTGACGAACAGGAAACCGAGAAGCATGTACAGCAAGCCGTTGATGACGAGGTACTCGTGCGCCATGGCCACGACGCCTTCCTCCCCGCTTCCCACAAAGGAACGAATTATCGGGTCACCGGCCGTGATCAGGGTAAAGGTCATGGCTAGGGAAACGATGACGGAGATGATCATCGCCTGGCGCACCCCCACGCGAATTCGCTCAACGTACCCCGCACCGTAGTTTTGGGCCACGAAGGTCGCCACGGCCAGGCCGAGCGAGGCAAGGAAGGCAACTGCCAACCCATCCACCCGCACCGCCGTCGTGTAGGCGGCCACTGCCTGTGCACCCAACGTGTTCAGGCGCACCTGAACGGCCAAAGTGCCGATGGCGATGATGGACATCTGGAATCCCATCGGCAGGCCAATGCGCAGATGCTGGGTCAGAACCGGGCGCCGGATGTTCCAGTCCTCACGGCGTGTGCGCAGGGCCGGGATGGAACGCACGAGGTGAGCCAAACACAGGATCACTGAGATCAGTTGGGCGATCACGGTCGCCAGCGCAGCTCCGGCCACACCCATCCCCATGCCTTGGACGAAGAGGACAACCAGCCCAACATTGATGACACAGGCAATGACGAGGAATACCAGCGGCGTGCGCGAATCTCCAATTGCGCGAATGAGCGCTGAGAGGTAGTTGAAGAACATGATCGCCGCCACCCCGAGGAAGTTGACCACGGCGAAGGTGGTGGCGTCATCCAACAACGTGGCAGGCGTGCGCAAGAACACGAGGAAGGGGCGAGCCACCAGCGGGGCCATCGACGTGAGAAGGATCGAGGCAAGCGCGGTCAGGACCGTCCCCGCAGCCACCGAGCGGCGCACACCAGCTTCATCTCCTGCCCCATGGGCCTGCGCCAGCGGAATGGCGAATCCCTGTGTCATTCCCTGGGCGAAGCCGATGAGCAGGAACAGCATGCTACCTGTTGCCCCCACGGCCGCCAGGGCGTTCACCCCCAAATGCTGGCCAACCACGATGGCATCAGCCACCTGATACATCTGCTGCACGGCGTTGCCGATCAGCAGCGGAATGGCGAATCGCACCATGACTCGCCATGGAGTGCCCACCGTCAGGGCCTTTGTCATTGTTCACAGCTCCAGTAAATCGCGCATCTTCATATGGATTCCGGTCTCGTCAAGGCGCGCGGATTCCCGGGCGGCAGTCATGGTTGCCGGGCGAGGAGGTTTCGCATCGCCGGACGGGGCATGAAGCCAGTGCGCGCAAATCGGTTCGGGATGCCTCCTACCGCCGATCAGCGAGTGGGCGGCGATCACCTTGAGAAGGCCAGACAAGCATCTTACGTAACCGAGGAAGAGTTGCGTCAGGCCCATGACCAGTGAGGTCAGACTCACCCGAAACCCGCTCCTCACCCGCGACTCCATCCAGCCAGCCGCAGGCATTGCGCAACATCGGGGTACCTCCAACAGAGGTACCCCGATGTCCTTGTTTCCGCCACGCCGGAGACCGGGCGAGACCTCGTTTGTCCTCACCGGACTGCGCGAGTCGTGTCACACCCGAGCAGATGGGCAGGAGTCACTAGGAGACTCCCACCTCTTGGGGTGCATCCTCTCGCAGTGGCAGCGGGAAGTGGCAGGCCACGCGATGCTCTCCACCGATCAATTGGGGCTCGGTTGTACATTGCTCGGTGGCAAACGGACATCGAGTTCGAAAGCGGCAGCCAGAGGGAGGATCGATGGCCGAGGGAGGTTCTCCCTGCAATTGGATGATGGACTCCTCACGAACGTGTCCGGGATCCGGCACGGGAATGGCTTCGATGAGCGCCTGCGTGTAGGGGTGGCGTGGATTGCTGACCACCTCGTGTGCGGGTCCTTCCTCAACGAGGCGCCCGAGGTACATCACTCCTATCCGATCAGCCATGTACTGGACCACCGCCAAGTCGTGCGAGATGAACACGTAGGACATTCCGTACTCGGCCTGCAAGTCCTTCATGAGATTCAAGACCTGCGCCTGGACGGAGACGTCGAGAGCCGAGACCGGTTCATCCGCGACGATGACATCGGGCGAGAGGGTCAGTGAACGGGCAAGTCCAATACGCTGGAGCTGGCCCCCGGAGAACTCGTGCGGGTAGCGGTCCAGCGCATCGGCCGGAAGTCCGACCTGAGCAACCATGTCCTCAATGCGCCGCACAATGGATTTGCCCTTTCCCATCTTCTGAATGCGCAGGGGTTCGGCCAGGATCTCATCAATCCTCATGCGTGGGTCCATGGCCGCATAGGAATCCTGGAACATCATCTGAACATCCTGATGGACGCGGCGCTTGGCCTCACCCTTCGCCTTGGTGATGTCCGTCCCCAGAATGCGCACTTGCCCGCCACTGGGCGGTTCCAGTCCTGCGATGAGACGACCCATGGTCGACTTGCCGCACCCGGACTCCCCCACCAGACCATACGTTCGTCCCCGTTCCAGTCTCAACGAGACCCTGTCGACGGCGGACACCGTCCCCATCTTGCGCCGGAGCAGTCCGCTGCTGACGGCGGAGTACTCCTTCGAGACCCCGTTGATCTCCAGGACGACGTCGTCAGCAACAACGGAACCTTCTTCACCCACGTCCTCCGGGCGGAGCGTCTCCACATTCGTTGGATCGACGACGGTGAGGTTCACCTCGTCCTCGGCAGGCATGTCCTCCCCCGCAAGGCGCGGATTCAAACACGCGAACCGATGGTCGGATTCTCCTGTCAGCACCGGATCGGTGGTGTGGCATGCCTCCAGCGCCCATGGGCAACGATCGACAAAGCGGCAACCCACCGGTTCCTCACGCAGTGCCGGTGGTGACCCCGGGATGGAGAACAGCTTGTCACCGGTTCGCAAGGCCCGTTCCGGCAGTGCGGCCAGAAGACTATTCGTGTAGCGATGGCGTGGATCGGCAAAGAGTTCGGCTGTACCAGCCTCCTCGGCCACACGCCCCGCATACATGACCGCGACCCTGTCCGTGTGCCCGGCCACCACACCCAAGTCGTGGGTGATGAGGATGACACCCATCTGGAACTCGTCGCGCAAGTCGTCAATGAGTTCCAGAATCTGGCGCTGGGTCGTCACATCCAACGCCGTCGTCGGTTCGTCCGCAATGAGCAGGCGTGGGCGGCACACGAGCGCCATGGCGATCATGACGCGCTGGCGCATTCCTCCGGACAACTGGTGCGGATAGGAATCCAGGACGGACTCCGGCCGCGGCATGCCCACGCGGCGCAGGGTCTCCAGACAGCGCTCCCGGGCTTCCTTCTTGCTCATCTTCTCGTGGATGCGCAGTGGCTCACCCACCTGCTTGGCGATGGTCATGGTGGGATTGAGTGAGGTCAGCGGATCCTGGAAGATCATGCCAATCCGGGTTCCTCGCAGGCGCCTCACCTCCTGCGGAGTCTCCTTGGTCAGGTCCTTGCCCTCCAACAGGATCTTTCCACCAGCCACGCGCCCACCCTGTGGTAGCAGGCCCATGATGGACAGCGCCGTCATGGTTTTGCCACAGCCGGACTCTCCCACGATTCCGAGCGTCTCTCCTGCACGCACGGAGAGGTCGATTCCTCCAAGGGCATGGACGGTTCCACCTCGCACGGCAATCTCCGTGCGCAAGCCTTCGAGCCGGAGCAGATCATCGCTTTCCGGATGCCGTTCGCTCATCACGCTCACCTCTTCCTCAACCGCACCTCGAAGGCGTCCCGCAGGCCGTCCCCGATGAAATTGAATGCCAAGACGATCAGGATGATCGCGATACCGGGTGGAAAGATGAGCCACCAGTTGCCGGAATATGCGTCGGTGAGACCGGTGGAGAGCATCCCTCCCCAGTTCGCGGCTGGCGGCGGCACTCCCAGCCCCAGGAAGGACAGATAGGCGACGTACAGGACGGCGTCGGCGACTTGGAAGGTCGCGTTGACGACGACGGTGCCGATCGCGTTGCGTACGATATGGGTCCGGATCGCCCGGCCGGAGGTGCCACCCATGCCACGCATGGCCATGATGTACTCGCGTGAGCGTAAAGACAGGGTCTCGCCTCGCACCAGGCGGGCCGGACCCAGCCAGGCGAACGCGCCGATGATGACGATGAGAAGTGGGACGGTGGGCGTCACGATCGTTGCCATGAGCATGAACAGGAAGAGAGCGGGGATCGACATCAGGGCGTCGACCACGCGCATCATGAACGCATCGACCTTGCCACCGACGAATCCGGCAACAGCTCCCCAAAGAGTGCCGATGAATGTGGCGAAGATACCCGCGAGAAGTCCGACGGTGATCGAGGTCTGGCCTCCAATCATGAGGCGCCCGAGCTGATCATAGCCGAGCCCGTCCGTTCCCAGGGGGTGTCCGGGTCCGGGCGGCAAGTAGCTGTCTGGAAGCGAGGTGTGGATCTGATCCGTCTTGTAGAAGAGCGGGCCCACGAAGGAGAAGAGGACGAGCGCGATCACAATGATGAGGCCCAGCAGCGCCAGCCGATTCTGGAGGAATACTTCGGCGCCTTGCCGCCATACTCCTCGGCGTCGGGGCGCTGCGGCGGGCGTCACCTGCGGGGTGGGCGTCCCTTCACCGCGAGCTGATGAAGTCATTGTCATTTCTTACCTGCCAATCGCACTCTCGGATCCGCCACCGCATACAGCAAGTCCGCAAGAAGAGCCCCGATCACCGTGGCCAACGCGAGGATGATCGTCACTCCGAGAAGAATCGGGTAGTCACGGCTCTGGGCCGATTGCCAGAAGAGCAGGCCCATGCCGTTGAAGTTGAAGAGGGTCTCCACCACGAGTGCGCCGGAGAAGAGAGCCGGAATATACAAACCCAAGAGTGTGATGACCGGGAACATGGCGTTGCGCAGGGTGTGGACGAAGACCACTCGCACCTCGGACATTCCCTTTGCTCTGGCGGTGCGCACGTACTGTTCGTTGAGGTTGTCCACCATTGAGGAACGCACGTACCGCGAGTATGAGGCGACGGTCACGATGGCGAGGGTGATCACCGGAAGGATCAACGCCTTGGGGTCGCCCAGTACCTCGGACACTGTGAAACCCTGTGGTGCCTCGGGTGGCAGGATGGGCCAGACCTGTGAGAAGAGGATGATGAGGAGCAACCCCAGGAAGAAAATCGGGGTGGAGTAGGCCAGCATGGCCGCAATCGTTATGGCGTAATCCGGGCCACGGTTGCGTTTGACTGCCTGCCACACCCCGAGTGGAACAGCCAACGCGATGGCCAGGATCGTGGAGATCAGGGAAAGAAGAATCGTTTTTGGCAAGCGCTGATTGATGGCATCCGAGACATCCTGATTCAGCTTGTATGAGTATCCGAAATCTCCCTGGGCAATGTCACCCACGTATCGGACGTATTGCTGCGGAATGGGAAGATCGAACCCGTTCTCATGATTGAACTGATCAATTTGTTCCTGCGTTGCCTCTTTGCCCAGCGTGGCGCGAGCGGCACCCCCGGGCAGCGAGTGGAGCAGTGCAAAGGCAATCATTGTCACCAGAATCACCACGACGACTGCCTGCCCCAGGCGTTTGAATATGAATGTACCCATCAGTTCTCCTCATGAGGTGGGGGCCCACAAGGAGCCCCCACCTCGACGTGCTGGCGGTGAACGGTCCTGGTTACTTCCAGGACCAGTCCTCCGGGTACATGAGATTCATCGGGTCCTGGGGCTCGATGCCCTGCAGATCCGACTTGTAGGCCGAGATCTGGTAGACCGGGTTCGGCATCCAGAGGACCGGGAGGTCCTCCGCGAGGAATGCGTTGTAATCGGAGATGGCGTCGTCATCCGTGGAGAACTGGGACGCCTCGATCAGCTGGTCTGCTTCGGAATTTGAGTACAGGCCCAGATTCACCGGAGCATCGGTGGCGAAGAGTCGCTCACCCGATGCGTAAACCGGGTAGTACCACGATCCCTGAGAGCCGAAGAAGGACAGATCCCACGTGCAGTCCTGGCCCTCTTCACACTTCTGTGAGACGGAGACCGAATCGGGGACTTCCTGAATGTCGAGCACGATACCCACCTTGGACATCTCGGATTTGATCTCGGACATCATTTTGGTGGTGGCCGAAAAACCCGACTGGGAGATGAGCTTGAACTCGAGTGTGTCTCCCTCCTCAATTCCTTCACCGCACTGGCCCTCGCCAGTTCCCGGGTTCTCACAGACCGAAGCGCCGTCCGGCACGATGGACCAGCCGTGATCCTCCAGAAGCTTCTGCGCACCGGCCGGGTCAAATTCATAGGCACAACCCGCTGTTGTTCCCAGATCCTCGGTTGCCATGGGCACGGGACCGCAGGTGGGGGCCGCCATACCTCCCCAGATCTTCTCGGAGATGGTCTCCTGATCAACGAGCATCTGCATTGCCTGACGGATGTACTTCTGCGCGAAGATCGGCCCGGTCTGCGGGTTCGCAAAGTTGAACGGCATGTAGGTGATGGCCCAGCCGTACCAGGGAGCGACGGTGTAGCCCCTGCCCTCCATGTAGTCAACCTGCGAGACGTTCGCGGCCGGAATGTAGCCGTAGTCGATCTCACCGGCACGCAGCACGTTGAACTGGGCGTCATCGCCGGTGAAGGGGCGCAACACGACCTTCTTCAGCGCAGGCTTGTCCTCACCCCAGTAGTCTTCATTGGGTACGAGTTCCACCTGTCCGTTGGGCACGTAGGAACCAATCTTCCATGGTCCGGAAACCACCTGCCACAGTTCGTTGGTGGCGTATGTCGAAAGATCCTTTGACTGCGCGGTCAAGAAATCAAAGACGTCGACGGCACCCGCGGGATCGCGGTCATGATCGCCGACCTCGCCGTCGAGGCTTGTGCGATCCCATACGTGCTGGGGCATGACGGAAATTTTATTGAGCTGGTTGCCAACGAACCAGGACGGCGAGTACGCCTCGGTGGTGGTCAACGAGAATGTCTGCTCATCAACGACCTTGAATTCGCTGATGTTGTCAGGGAACGCTCCCTCGCGATAGGAGGCCCACTTGTCCTTGTTGGCATTGACGAGGTTCCACCAGAACTCGATGTCCCTGGTGGTGATCTTCTCACCATCGGACCACGTAGCGTCCTTGAGAGTGATGGTCATGGTGAGGCCATCCTCGGAGAACGTGGGGGTATTGCCGAGTGACTTCTCGTCAAAGATCGCGTACTCGGCGTCGGAGGTCAGATCGTAGTTGTACAAGGGGCGGTACAGGGCGCTGCCAAAAATGGCGTTTTCTCCCTGGGTGAACCCCGGTGCCGAAATCGGCAGAATCCAGTTCGGCGTACGGAAGGCCATGGTCACGGTATCGGCACTGGAAGCGCCACTGCCGCTTCCCCCGGAACCGTTGTCGGAGGATCCGCAGGCGCTCAAACTGAGCGCCCCGACAACTGCGACCGCAGTCACCGCCTTCTTTAATCGCGAAAACTTCTTTGTCATCAGTGCTCCTGATTGTCCTGAGTGTGGTGCGGGGAGGGAACACATCCATTACCCGAAGAAGGTGGGCCGGCGTGGCCAGCTCCTTTCACTTTATTCGAGTATTGGATAGTTTATACGTAATACTTAGTTCGTCTCCGAAGTATCTTGTGTAATTGGTAGCATAACTGTATGAATGGTTCTACTGTCAATTGATTTAACGGATTCGACACAAAGGAGTTGGCCGTTAATACGAATGAAATCCAGCCGTACACATAAAGGACGTGCAGATGTCTCGAACAAAGCCCCAAGTTGACGGCGACGTTCTCGAGCTCGTTGCCACTGGCCGTGCCACCACCCGCGCCGCCATTGCCCGCACCCTCAATCTGGCCCCCTCGACCATCTCAGGGGTGGTGTCGCGTCTTTTGGAGGCCGGTGTCATTCAGGAGGGTGGTGAGTCCGAATCAACGGGAGGCAGACCGGGCAGCATCCTTCTTCCCGCGCACAACCACCACCGCACGCTCGTCGCGGAACTGGGTGCCCACCATGCTCGTATCGGGCTGGCGGATCAGGGCGGAACAGTAGCCAACATCTGCCGTTACGACCTCGACATCGCTGATGGACCGCAAAAGATCATTCGCGAATTGTTCAACCGCGGCGATGAGTTGGCCATGCAGACAGGCACCACACTCGCAGGCATCGGGATCGCACTGCCCGGCCCCGTGGACACCTCCAGCGGGACAGTCGTTGGGCCGAGCCGCATGCCCGGCTGGAACGGCTGCGACGTGCCCGCGATCGTCGGCGAATTCTCCGAACTACCGACGCTCGTCGAGAATGACGCCCAGATCGGAGCCCGTGGTGAATATGCCTATCGTCTCCACTCGTCACAGTCCGATGCCTTGTTCCAGGATTTCATTTACATCAAAGCCGGCTCTGCCATCGGAGCGGCCCTGGTACAGAATGGCAATGTTTACCGTGGCGCGCGGGGCATCGCTGGCGACATCACCCACGTACGAGTGGAATCCGGAGGCCACCGCCCGTGTCAGTGCGGAAACACCGGCTGCCTGGACACAGTCGCCTCCGCCGAAGCCATCCGCAAGGATCTTGCCGCACTGGGTTTTCCCTTCGGGAGCAACGACGAACTCATAGCGGCCGCCCTCGATGGCAATCCAGAAGTCGTGACCATGATTCGATCGGCGGGAGTGACCCTGGGGGAGGCAATTGCCCGCAACATCTCCTTCTTGGCTCCGGAAGCCCTCGTCGTGGGAGGGACTCTCTCGGCGGTGGACGCCTTCGTGGCCGGAGTCCGCCAGTCCCTGCATGAGAGGTGCCTTCACGTCATCATGGAGCGCATCGTCATCGAAAACTCGCTCTCGGGGATGGATGCGGCTCTCTGGGGCCTCGCCGATGCCATCTGCACGACTGCAAATTCTCATATTTCGACCCTAGGAGCCTAGAACATGCCCTCGCCGCGTATCGCCATCTGTGGCCTGCACATTGAGAGTTCGACCTTCACCCCTTACATCTCAACCGCGGACGATTTCGAGGTGACCCGCGGCGAGAGCCTTCTTGCCCGCTACGACTGGCTCGACTCGGACTGGGCCAGCCGGGTGGAGTGGAAACCCGTACTGCACGCCCGAGCCTTGCCGGGCGGCGTAGTGGAAATGGCCGCGTACGAGGCATGGAAGTCGGAGATTCTCGAGGGCTTGGCAGAGATCGGCAATCTCGATGCGGTCTTCTTCGACATTCACGGTGCCATGAGCGTGCAAGGTTACGACGACGTCGAGGGTGATCTGATCACCGCCATTCGTTCAGTCATTGGCCCCGATCCGATCGTCTCCGCATCCATGGATCTGCACGGCAACGTCTCCGATGTCTTGTTCGACGGCTGCGACCTGCTCACCTGCTACCGGATGGCCCCGCACGAGGACGCATGGGAATCACGCGAACGCGCTGCCCACAATCTCGTTGACCGCGTCATATCCGGTGCAGGAAAGCCCGTCAAGGCACTGATCCACGTGCCTATCCTGCTACCGGGCGAAAAGACCTCGACCCGGATGGAACCCGCCAAGAGTCTGTACGGCATGATCCCGGAAATAGAGGCCCGCCCCACCATCCTCGACGCGGCGATCTGGGTGGGGTTCGCCTGGGCTGATCAACCGCGTTGTACCGGAGCCGTCGTCGTCACGGGCGACGACGCCCACGATGTCACCACCCAGGCCCGCCTGCTCGCCGATGAGTTCTGGCATGTGCGCGGTGAGTTCGAGTTCGTCGCCCCGGTTGGTTCCATGGAGGAGTGCCTCGAACACGGCCTGGCTGCCGCCCGCCCCTACATCATCTCGGACTCCGGCGACAATCCGGGAGCCGGCGGCGCAGACGACGTCACTGTTGCACTGAGCGCGCTACTCAATTGGGAGCCTGTTCGCAATGAAACCCTGGATGTCCTCCATGCCTCCATTTACGACCCGGCTGCCGCGGCCGTGTGTTGGAACGCCGGAATCGGATGCGATGTGACCGTTGATCTGGGAGGCCACATCGATTCCCGCGATCCGGGCCCGCAGCACGTCACCGGCACGGTCACGGCGTTGTGCGACGATCCACGCGGCGGTCGCACGGCAGTCATCAAGATGGGAGGGTTGCGAGTCGTCGTGACGTCCAACCGCAATCAGTACACCGAGTTTCGCCAGTTCAAGCGGTTGGGACTCGATCCGCGAGAGGCTGATGTCGTCGTCGTCAAGATCGGGTACCTGGAACCGGACCTGTACGAAACTCAGTCGGACTGGATGATGGCGCTGACGCCTGGCGGGGTCGATCAGGATTTGGTTCGACTAGGCCATCACAAGATCAAGCGACCCATGTTTCCCTTTGACCCACAAATGGAAGATCCACTCTTCCACGAGAGGATTGTCGCACCGTGACGCCATTGTTTGCCGGCATCGACGTTGGCGGAACCACCATGAAAACGCTGGTGGTCAACGAACTCGGAGAGGTGGTCCGCACCTCCTCCCATGCCACCTCCTCGCGCACGATCAAGCAACTCGGAAAGGTGGCCGCGGACCTGGTGCGCGAGCTTCCCACAATCGATGGGATCGGGATCGTGGTTCCCGGAACGGTCGATGAGAAGAGTGGAACCGTTGGCTACGCATCGAATCTGGACCTGAGTGAGGTCGACATACCGGAGATGGTTGCATCCTCCAGTGGGCGTCCCGCCCTTCTGGGACACGATGGACGAGGTGCCGGACTCGCTGAAAGTCTCTTCGGAGCTGCGCGCGGATACGAGTCCAGCGTGGTGATCCCCATTGGTACCGGAATCTCGGCCTCGCTGTGCCTACCCGGGATGGTGTGGTCCGGGGACACCCATCAGTCCGGCGAAATCGGCCACATCCCGGTCGATCTGGACGGCGAGCCATGCACGTGCGGGCAGCGTGGATGCATGGAAGTCTATGCGTCTGCCAAGGGGATCGCTCGGCGCTACGCAGCCGCCACCGGCGAATCCGTTGGTGCCAGAGATGTTGAACGGCGGCTGGGCGCAGATCCCGCCGCCGACGCCGTCTGGGCGAAAGCAGTCGATGCGCTGTCGCTGGTTCTCACACAGATCACCCTCACCCTCGATCCGGGATGCATCGTGATCGGAGGAGGACTGTCCGGTGCAGGAGAGAAGCTGCTGGCCCCCGTCCGCACACGCGTGGAATCTCTCCTGACCTGGCGAAAGCCGCCTCGAATCGTGGCCTCGGCGTTGGGCGACAAAGCGGGCCGGTGGGGCGCAGCCGTGCTGGGATGCCGCGCTGCCAACTCCGAGTGCTACCGGCGGTGGACACCGTGACCGTCATCGAAATCTGCGTGGACACTCTGGCCGGAGTCGAGGCAGCGCGCGAATGCGGTGCCGACCGCGTCGAGCTGTGCCGAGAGTTGTGGTGCGGCGGACTCACTCCCCCGGATGATGTGATCCACGATGCCCTGCCCGCCTGCCCGGTCGATGGTCTTCAGGTACTCGTCCGGAGCCGACCGGGGAACTTCGTCCATACTGCGGATGAAGTGGAGGGCATGTGCACGGACATCGAACGGATCGCGGGATTGTTCTCCGCCACTTCCATTCCCTGTGGTTTCGTCGTGGGCGCACTGAGCACCACTGGTCTTGTTGACGAGGAGGCCGCCGCTCGATTCCGCACCGCCGCGGGCCAGTACCGCCTGACGTTCCACCGTGCCTTCGACTCGATCGAGGACAAACCAGCGGCACTCGAGACTCTTGTTCGACTCGGCTATCAACGTGTCCTGACCACCGGTGGTTCGACCCCGGTGGCGGACACCGAAGGACTCGCCGACCTCGTGCGACGCGGCGCCGACCGTATCATCGTCTTGGCCTCGGGAGGCCTTCGCTCGGGCAATGTCGGGCAAGTGCTGCGAGAGTCTCGCGCGCATGAAGTCCACATGCGTGCTCCGCTGTCACAGCATTTCGGCTCGGCCGCCGACCCGCCCGCAAGAACCGTGCCCGAAGGGACCGACCCTGACGAGGTCGCCCGCATCGTACACGCCGTGCGTGGCGCGTCCAACGTCAATCACTGACATCGAAAGCGCCGGGGCACCTGTCATGAAGGCAGGTGCCCCGGCGCTTTCCGGGCTGGCGATCTCCTCAAGAGAGGGGGGAGATTCGGCCCCTACGGCTCAACCGCGATCTTCAACCCCTGGGCCGACTGAACGAACTCAATGGCCTCAATGACATCGTCAAGCTTGTAGGTGTGGGTGTGCAGCGCCTTGGCGTTGACGGCACCCTCGCCGATGAAACGCAGCGCCTTCTCGTAGTTGGCGCGCGAGGTGTTCGAACCGCCGGTGACCACCAGTTCACCATAGTGAATCAGATTGGGATCAACGCTGGATGTCGAACCCTTGGCAAATCCTGCGAACGCATTGACATGTCCCTTCGGGCGAGCACATTCAAGTGCCTGCTGGAACAGTTCGTTGCGGCCGATGCATACGACAACGACGTCGGCGCCACGACCGTCCGTCAGTGTGCGCACGTACTCGACCAGATCAGTCTTCAGGGGATCAACACTGTGAGTTGCACCCAGCTTCTCCGCGATCAGGCGACGATCGTCGCCCGGGTTGGAGACGATGACCTGCGACGCACCGTAGTAGCGGTTGAGCATTGTATGGAGGAGGCCGATGGGGCCAGCTCCGATGATGAGAACACTATCCCCGGGTTTGGTCTGGTAGTTGTCCGAACCGTTGATCACACACCCGAGAGGCTCGGCCAAGGAGACCTCGGCCGGGCTCAGATGTGGAGCTGCCTTGTAGGCCGCCCGACGCGAGATGGCCTCACGCGGAATGAGGACGTACTCGGCCAAGCCGCCGTCGATCGCATAACCAAACAGTTCAGCCTCGGAACACAGGTGCTCATAGCCGGCTCGGCAGTAATAGCAGACACCGCAGGAGACGGTGGGATTGATACCAACCAAATCCCCTTCCTCAAAACCTTCGACGCCACGCCCGATCTCGGAGACGTAGCCGGAGATTTCGTGTCCGAGAATGACGCCGGGGCGCACGCCCGCCGACTTTTCGCCTCGAAGGATGCGGGCATCGGTTCCGCACACGGTGTTCGAGCCGACCTTGAGGACCAGCTCGCCTTCCCCTGCGTGTGGAGTGGGGACTTCTCTCAGTTCCAGTTGGCCAGGCCCGGTAAAGACCGCAGCTTTCATTCCTACCTCCTCGTATAAATCTGCCACCGGTCACCAAGCGCTCGTGCTCGCATGTTTTCCCAGCTTGGGCAGTACACAGTGATTCTATCCGCTTATCTTTGCTTCCTTTGCCTCGTTGGGGTCCTCGATTTGGAGCTCACCAGTCCTACGGTTGGTCCAGTACCTGCGCGTTTGTGATGTGAACGGGGCGCTCACCACGTGCAAAGGCGGCGATGTCAGCGGCGCCGATTCGAGCGGCAAGCCGGGCGGCCTCCTTCGATGCGCCACCCAGATGCGGGGTGAAGGTGATGCGCGGTGTGCGTAGTAGTCGGTGATCCGCCGGGAGGGGTTCTTCGGGCAGGCAATCGAAAGCTGCGGCCCACAGGTGCCCCGAATCGATGGCATCGCACACGGCGTCGTAATCCACGAGAGGTCCGCGGGCGCAATTGACGAAGATTGCCCCCGGCTTCATCTTCGCGAGGGTCGAAGCATTGATGAGATGACGAGTCTCCGGTGTGACCCGGGCGTGGATGGACACGATGTCCGAACGCTCCAGCAGCTCATCGAGGGTGTCCACAAACTCGACGATGCCCTCCAACTCTGGGCCTGCAAAGGGATCGTAGACGAGAACTCGCCCACCAAATGCCGCCATGATTCTGGCAACCCTTGCCCCCACGGCTCCGGCACCAATGATACCGACGGTCGAGGCTCCGATCTCCTGCCCCGCCTTCTCGAAGAGGTAGTAGTCGGTCTGCCAGTTACCCTCAACAACCTCCACGTGGCGCTGGGCAATCTGACGGGCCGCCGCGATGATCATTCCCACGGAGTGTTCCGCAGTTGCCCTGGCGTTGCGACCCGGTGCAAACGTCACGAGAACGCCATGGCGGGTGGCCGCCTCGATGTTGACGTTGATGGGACCGCCACGGCACACCGTGATGAGCTTGAGATCCGGGCTGGAGGCAATCACCTTCTCGGTGAAGGGGAACGTGTGCGTGATGGCGATGTCGCATCCCTTGAGGGCGTCGATCAACTCGTCCTCGTCCCCCAGTGCCTCCTGTACCTCGGCCACGTCCCCGAAGGCGGGCGTGGGCCACGTCGATGTGATATGAGCCAGTTCCATCTCAGGTACTTCAGCCACTAGAGCTGTCTCCAGGACGTCGCGGGTCAGGAAGCCGTCTGCTGCGATGAGGGTTTTCATTTCTCTTTACTTTCGAAGATGCGGTAACTGGTTGATGTGAATTGCGAAGTGTGCAGGATTCTGCGGAAGTGATCAGGGATACGGGGTTCGGGAAAGCTTCACGCACACCTTCCCGAACCCTGAACCGGTCCCCTAGAGCTCGGGGACAATCGCCACCTTGATACCATCGCCCTTCTGAGCGAACTCGATGCCTTCGATGACGTCGTCCAGTGCGAAGGTGTGGGTATGCAGCGACTTGACGTCGATGAGTCCCTCGCCTATGAGACGCAGTGCCTTCTTGTGGCTGGCCCTTGATGCGTTGGATGCACCCGTGACCCTGAGTTCGCCATAATGGATGAGATTCGGGTCAACACTCGCCAACGAGTCCTTGGAGAACCCCGCGAAAGCATTGACCGCACCTCCCTTGCGCACGAGTTCGAAGGCTTGATTGACGAGCGCGCCGAAACCGATGCAGATGACAACGACGTCGGCACCCAGACCATCGGTCAACTCACGAACGTAGCCGGTCAGGTCCGTTTGTGTGGGATCAACAGTGTGCGTTGCACCCAGGGATGCGGCGATCTCGCGGCGGCTGGCCGAGGGATCGGAGACGATGACCTTGGACGCTCCCATCTGGCGATTGAGCTGCGCATGGAGCAGACCGATCGGCCCCGCACCCATGATGAGGACGACATCGCCGATCTTCGTGCGATACTGGCTGGCACCGTTGAGGACGCAGCCCAAGGGTTCGGCCAAAGATACCTCCGCAGGCGTCAGGTGGTTGGCTGCCTTGAAAGCGCATTCACGTTCAACGGCATCTCGGGGGATCTTGATGTACTCCGCCAACCCTCCATTGACCTGATATCCGATGATTCGCGAGTCAATGCACAGGTGCTCCATACCGTTCTGGCAGTAATAGCAACGCAGGCATGGGATGGTGGGAACGGCACCCACAAGATCTCCCTCCGCGAAACCGGTGACACCCTTGCCCACCTCAGTGACGTAGCCTGATATCTCGTGTCCCAGTACGACTCCACGATCGATACCTTTCGACTTCTCGCCACGCAAAATGCGCCCGTCCGTGCCACACACGGTGTTGGCTCCGACTTTGAGGACGAGTTCACCTTCTTCGGCGTGGGGAGTATCTATCTCACGAAGTTCCAGCTCACCCGGACCAACGAAAATTGCCGCTTTCATTCCTATGCCTCCTGAGACAGGCTCTCCGAGAGCTCGGCGTGACACCAAGCGTGTCCTCGACCTGTCAAAAGTCTCGTTCGGTGGATGCATCTCACACCCGTGTGAACGTGGCTCCCGGCGCTCGCGCCGGGAGCCACTCGTTTCATGTATGGGATTGTTGGGTCGGTGTACCCGCCGCTCCCCTTTACCTATCGGTTCTGGATATCGGTCAACACATGGCTGGCCGGCGCCGTGGCTGGATACAGATCAAGGTAAACTTGGAACATCTCGGCGTACAGCTCGGCGTTGTCCTCGTTGGGCACCACCTCACGTTCCGCCTCGTTCCACGTGCTCGTTGTTTCGATGGCACCGATCGCCATCGCCGCCAACTGAGCATCTCCATAGGCCGCGCCAATGGTGACCTTGGGGATGTACTGCTTGATCCCGATGACATCGGACATGATCTGCGGCCACAGTCCACCTGTCGTGCCTCCACCCACTGCCCAGTACTCGGAGGCATCTCCACCGCAGTTCGCCATCGTCTCCAGAATATGACGTGAGCCAAATCCGGTTGCTTCCAGCACCGAACGGTAGATGTCCCCTTGGTTGTGGGTCAGATTGAGGCCCGCCAGAACTCCACGTGCCGCAGGATCCGCAATCGGGGTACGTTCACCTGAGAAGTACGGCAACATGAGCAACCCGTTGGAGCCGGGCTTCGATTGTGCTGCCAGCTTCGACAACTGATCGTAGTCCATACCGGTGATGTCGGAGACCCACGTTGTGAGCGATCCCGTCGTGGACATGCCCCCGGAGAGGTTGTATGTGTTCTCCAGCAACCCCGAACAGGACCACAGCGAGGGACCAACGAGCGCCTTGTCCGAAATCTGCACGCCCACCATTGTCGAGCCGTACATGATCATGACCTGACCCGGCTGGGACACACCCACCGAGAGAGCCTCGACGAAGGCGTCGATCGAACCGACGGCGACCGGCGTGCCCGGCTTCAATCCGGTGATGCGCGAGGCACTGTCGGTGATGTACCCGGCGACCTCGTTCGACCACATGAGCCTGGGCATGGGCAGGTCGCCGCAGATGTCCTCCACCCACTCGTCCACCCAGTCGCACGTGAAGGGCGAGTAGAGCGGTTCGCACATGGATGCCGAGAGATGATCCAGTACGTACGATCCGGTCAGGTGGAAGACGCAGTAGGTGTGGGCCATGAGGAATCGCCGGGTGTCGGCCCAAACCTCGGGCTCGTTGCGCTTGACCCATTCGATCTTCGGACCCACGGACTGGGATGTCATTCCGTTGCCGCACGTCTGAAGGACTTTGTCCTCGCCGTAGCGTTCGGTCAGCTCGTCGATCTCCGCAGCGGAACGGGTATCGACACCGTACAGGATCGCCGGACGGAGCGGCACGCCTCGTTCGTTGGCCGGCTGGAAGACCGGGCCGATGCCCGAGAGGCACAGGCCAGCTACGTCACCCTTGGCGTAGGTGGTCAGTCGGCGGCAGATCTCGACGACGTCATTCCACCACACGGCGTCGGCGTCGTGCTCCGCCCAACCCGGATGCGGGAAGGACGTCTCGTGGCGAACCACTTCGCTGTAGACCACGTTTCCGTCAGTATCGGAAAGCACGCCCTTCGACGAGCCGGTGCCAATGTCGATTCCAATAACGAGTTCCGGCATAACTTCATCTCCTTTGATTGAGTTTTCAGATGGAACTTCTGTTCAGATATTCAGTTATGATCACAGTCTGTAGGAGGCCGTTGGACCGCGCCCGAAATCGGGCACCTTCTCGCCGAGCAATCCGAGGCTGCACAATGTTGCAGCTGGTCAGACGCCATTTTCTCCTCAGACGGTATTACTTTGCTGTTTCGTACGCGTTGGGATTCGGTTCGTCCTCCTCTAATGACGTAGTTGCCCACCACTGACGTCCACGGTGGCTCCGCTCATGTATGTCGAACGTTCGGATACCAGGAAGGCCGCGACCGTGGCCACATCGTGCGGTGTCGCGATGTAGCCCACCGGGATGCGGGACTCGTAGTACTCACGTTTGTGGTCGAGTGCCTTCGCAATCATCGGTGATTCCATGGTGCCGATCGCGAGAGCATTGATGGTGATCCCATTGGGACCCATTTCCCGCACCAACGAACGCGTCATGGCCACCAGACCAGCCTTGCCGATGGCGTAGGGGACATGCCCGGTTGACGAGCCCGAGAACGCCGCTTGCGAGGTGATATTGAGGATACGTCCCTTTCTCCCCTGCGCCAAGCAATGATTGATGAAGTGCTGGGTCAGCCACATTGGGGCCCGAAGATTGACCTCCATGGAACGATCCCACTGCTCGTCCGTGATTCCCCCGATTGCGCAATCGATCCACAGCCCGGCGTTGTTGACGAGGATGTCCAAGCCGCCCAGTCCCTCAGTGGCTCCTTGGAAAAGATCGTCGACATCCGATCGCACGGCCAGATCCGCTTTCACGGCAACACAGTTCTCCGCACCGAGTTCGTCAACGAGAGCTTTTGCCTCGTCCTCACGGCTGCGATAGTTGATGCAGACTCTGGCCCCTTCGGCCACGAGGACGCGCGCCAGTTCAGCGCCGAGTCCGGAAGCGCCTCCCGTGATGAGCGCCCTCTTTCCCGTCAGACCCAAATCCATGTTCTTTTCCTTTCCGAGCCAGTCCGGCTCCTCGCCAACGAGGTGCCGGGCCGTCGTCGTTCACAAAACTTCAGCAAGAAGACGCGCACTGAGCAGACGAGGTGTCTTGCGGAAGGCGTCCTTCGTACTACCTGCCAGATGAGAGGTGATGGTCGCATTCGGCAGGCTCATCCAGGGCGAATCAGCCGGTAGCGGCTCCACGTCGAAAGTATCGATGGCCGCACCCATGATCGCTCCTCCCTGCAAGGCCGAAATCAGGGCCTCCTCATCAATCAAACCAGATCTGGCCGTGTTGACGAGAACTGCCGAAGGCTTCATCAAAGTGATTCGGCGCGCATCGATGAGGTGATGATTCTCCGCCGTCAGGCGAGAGTGGATGGTGATCACGTCGCTCATCGCGATCAGCTCGTCGAGATCCTCGATCTTCTGGCCGAAGGGCGAGGAATCCGTGTACGGGTCGAAGAAAACGCACCGGGCGTCGAAACCCGAAAGGAACTTCATGACCAACTGTCCGATGGCACCTGCCCCGACGACACCGATCGTGCGCCCTTCCAGCTCCGGGATATCCGCGGAGTTCGGAAAGTCCTTGAGCCAGATGTGCTCACGCATCGCCGCATGCGTTCGTGCAATGTTGCGAGTTTCAGCGAGTATGAGACCGACAGCGAACTCCGCCACCGCGCGTGCGTTGCGACCGTTGGTGTTGAGGACGGGAATCCTCTGGCGAGCGGCCGCCTCCTGATCAACGTTCTCCACACCACCACGCATCACGCCGATGGCGCGCAGTCCCGTGCAGCTGTCAATCAACTCCGCTCCAATTGGTGCGAATTGCGTTATCACGACGTCGCAAGCCCGTACCTTGTCCTGGAGATCCTTCGGTAGCTCAACGGCATTTGCGCCGCCTTGCTCCACCTTGAGATTGATCTCCTGCAGGTCTTCGATGGTCTCCGGACCCCAGGCCACCACCTCGACATCGTGCCCGTTCTCGCGCAGTTCCTGCGTTCCGTCCCACAACATGTCCGAGGGAATGAACGCATCGGCGATAGCTAGTACTCGCATCAGTCCTCCTTGGCTGCAATCCAGTTGGTCGATTCCATGTCGGCACCCAGCGCCGCGAGGTGCTCGCTGAACCGGGCGAACCGGCGCTGGAACAAATCGGCAAACTCCGGGTTCGGATGAATGGTCTCACGAGTGGTACCTGACATCTCCCTGACAGCGGTCTCGATGTCGGGATGAATACCCGAGGCCACGGCGGAACATATGGCAGAACCAAGGGTACCGGATTCCTCGGCATCCACGATGTCCAGAGGAAGTCCGATCGCATCGGCGAACATCTGGGCCCACATGCGAGAGTTGGCGGCACCACCTGTGAAGCGAACGTGTCCATCAAGATCGATGTACCCACGCAGTTGCTTGATGTGATGCATGTGGGAGAAGATGACTCCCTCGTAGACTGCTCGCACCATATGACGTATGTCGTGGTAGTTGGTGATACCAACAAAGCCGGCGCGCCCGTCCGGGATGATCGAGGTTCCGTTGACAAATGGAAGGAAGAATGGATCCTCCACGTCGGGGGTGAAATCATGGATCATGTTCTCGCACAGGTCGAACACTTCGGCGTCGGAGAGCTTTCGATCTCCGAACAGTTCAACATATTTGCGCACCACGTTGCGGATGTACCACTCGAGGTTGCTCACGCCGTTGGGGCTACCTTCAAGAATCAGCCACGTGTTCGGAATCGGATAGACGTCGGTCAGGAAGACCTCGTTGTCCAGCTCGGGATCGGTTGAGATCACCTCGTTGATCGACCAAGTTCCTGTGATGACCAGGGCTTGGTGTTCATCAACCAGCCCCGCCGCCAGTGCACCGGCGACGATGTCCATCGTGCCGCCAGCGACCGGAGTTCCGACAGCGAGGCCTGTCAGCGCCGCGGCCTCCTCCGTGACGTACCCAGCGACCTCGACCGAATCGCACAGCGGGGGAATCTTGTCCATCCAACGACTGATGCCGAAGAAGTCGAAGAGATCGGGATCGATTTGGCGTTTGAGGATGTCGGCCATGTTGACGCCGCACGCATCGGAGACCTCCATCTTGGCTTCACCGGTCAGGCGAAAACGGATGTAATCCTTTGCAGCGAGCACGTAGTCGGTCTCGTCAAACATCTCCGGCTCGTTGTCGTCAAACCATGCCAACAGGGCGACGGGCTGACCCGCCCAGACAACCGAGCCGCTCTTCGAGCGTACCCGCGATTTGAACGTGGGATCCGCGAGCCACTTGTCCACATAGCTTTGAGCCCGGGCATCGGTGGAGATGATCCCGTTGCGCGGAGCCGAGCCGTCCTTGCGAGCGAGGTAGATTCCATTGCCGTGCCCGGTGATGGCCAGCGCGGCAATCTCGCTGGGATCAATCCCGGACTGGTCGAGACATCGGCGAATGGCGTTGATGTTCGCCTGCCAGAAGTCATCGATGTTTCTCTCGGTGAACAGTGGCTGAGGGACGAGGGTGCTAAGGCGGCTCTGCGCGAGAGCATGGATGTTGCCTTCGGCATCGTAAATTGCCGCCTTGGTGACGGTGCCGCCATTGTCAATGCCCAGCACGTATTTCTTGCTCATTGATCCTCCTTGATTGATGTGGCCACCTGATCCGCGCATGCACTTGCTACGCTGCACGTGTCGCGGGACGGACATGTTGGCATCGCGCGCTCTGCGCGGCGCCGACCGTCATGGCCAATGAGCTGTCAAAGGGTGTTGATTGTTTGGAGAACGGATGTTGTCGAGTGTTGGTGTTTGGTGGAAGGACGGTTAGAAGTCCGCCTCCCACAGTTCAGGACTACTTGCGGTAATGGCTTGGTAACCGCACGCAAAAAGTTGGCGAGCCTCCTCCTTGGAGGTGACCATCCCTCCCGCGATGAGCGTCGACGTGGCGCTCCACGGTTCAAACCGTGACCGGTAGCGTGAGGCGAGAATACCCGGAAGCACTTCGATGCCATCGGGAGTCGTCTCGCCAATCGCCGAAAGTCCGCGTTCAAGAGAGCGCGAGTCCATGATGAAGACCCTCTGTATGGCCTCCAACCTGGCTCTCTTGGCCGCAATGACCACCTGCGAGCTTTGCGTGAGCACGCCGCTGACGTGGTACATGTTCCTCAGAAGCTTGATTCCCTCACGGTCCGGTTTGAATCCACCGATGAGGTCGGCGTGTACCAGAACCCTCTTGTTCGCCGCGGAACACTTCGCGGCGAACGCCTGGAGGTTTCCAATGTGGACCTCGGACAGCAATATGTAGGGAGAAGGACTCTTGAGAGCACGGTCGAGTTCCTTGATACGTCGTACCGAGGGGACAACCGTGGATCGGGAAAAATTGATCATGAATCCAGGGAGTTGTAAATCTTCATTGCTTCGGCAGCATCGGACTCCTCGTGGACAAGCGCATTGAGAGCGGAAACAACAGCCAGAGGCTTCGGGTCCTGGGTAATGTTGCGACCCACCGCAACACCCTTCGCGCCACAGGCAATGACGTGCTGCACAAAGGCGAAGTACGTTTCGTGGTCGGACTTGGGACCTCCGAGGGCAAGAACCGGGACCGTGCAGTTCTCCACGATGAGGCGGTCCTTTTCCGTACCCGAGAAACGGGTCTTGATGATGTCGGCTCCGAGTTCTTCCGAAAAGCGGGAGGCAACGGCAACAACTTCGGGATCCCCGGACTCCGGTGTCGTTACCGAGTAACCGTAGGGAAGGGCTTCGCACATGAATGGTACATTCCAGGCATCACATTGCTGCACGAGCCGGGCGGCGAACTCGTTCGTGGAGCGCTCGTTGTGCGCTCCGGGGAAGTTCATGATGACAACGCCGTCGGCCCCCACCTTCAGAGCATCGGTCACGTCGAACACGGGCATGTTGTCCGGCACGCTGGGATCAAAAACGCCTGTCGTCACGTCCACCCGTAGACACATGCCGACCTCGGTGAAGTACTGAGCAAAGTTCTTGGCTTGGCCATAGGTGACCAATACGTTGTCGAGGCCGTACTCGGCCATCGCCGGGACAGTTCTCGCGGCATGGTCAACACCGGCGGTCTTTGGGGAAAAACCGAAGCCGTCGAGCGCCAGAGTCACCGACTTGCCGTCACCCGAAAAAATATTGGACATTCTGCGTGTCTTGGACACTTTTCTTCTCCCTTGAAGTTGAGGACCATGAGCAATCACGTGAAGCACGGAACGCCACACCACGCTTTCACCATTTCTTCCGAGAACACAAGAAGCTCGCACTGACTATCGTCACGTGCGAGCTTTCATAACCATCTCGGAGAAGTATTTTGTTGACACGCCCACTATAGCCCCACGGGAGTGTGACTCGCAACACGGCCATGTGTGACCTGGGCCATACGGCCCAGGTGGCGTGGGGTGCCGGGACTTCATCCCGTAGTCGAAGTCCGCCCTCCAAGACATCCACGAATCTGCAGGTCATCTTGTTGAACGTTTCAGCGTGCCGGGATGGAGGATCTTGCCCGCCGAGAAGCTGAAGAAACGAATCCAGTGCTGGAGGTCCCACAGGCCGCACCGAGCACACCGGTTCTGAAAATCACCCAGCTACAATAACAGGCCACCCCTGGTTGTCGGGTTGTCGGGTTGGCGGGTTGGCGGGTTGCCCGCCGAATCAGCCGTTTGTTCTCCGGGAAGTCCGGCCTGCAGCACCAGGAAAGAGTCGGGTGGGGACCTTCGCTCCACAAATGGGTGTGCAGCGTTGAGCGGTGCCTTAATTGGCACGGCTCAACGCTGCACACCCATCCAAGAAAACGAGAAGGCCCTCAACCCAATCCGCTCTGCCCGGAACCAGAAAACCTCGGAATCAATCAACTAAACAAGTTGGAAGAGTCCCCACGTCAGCAGGAATCCAGTCACGCCACAAATGGTCGTGAGAACCGTCCATGTCCGTAGACCATCGGCCACCGAAAGTCCCAAATACTTTGTGACGATCCAGAATCCCGAATCGTTGATGTGGGACAATCCCAGCCCTCCAAATCCAATGGCCAGAGTGATCAGTACGACCTGGAGGGAGCTGTACCCACCATCGGCAATCGCCGTGGAAAGCAACCCTGCCGTCGTCAGGATTGCCACCGTGGCCGACCCCTGCGCAGCACGCAGTGCCAACGAGATGACGAATGCCGCCACAATCGTCGGCATTCCCATCGCCGTCAACGAACTGGCGAGAGAGTCTCCGATGCCGGACTCCACAAGCACGTTGCCGAACGAACCACCGGCCCCAGTCACAAAGATGATCACAGCCACCATGGGAAGTGCGGAATCCGCAACCGAGCTGCGGCGAGCTTTCCCCCACCGCGCCTTCTGCCCAATCACCACATAGGCCACGAGAAGGCCGATGAGAAGTGCCGTCGTCGGCGCTCCAATGAAGGAGGCGAAGGGACGTAGTGCTGAATCCTCATGCAGAACGGTGAGCAAGGTCGATCCAACCATGATGAGAAGGATCGGTAGAACGATGAGCGCCACCACCGTGCTCGCGCCGGGCACCAACTTGGTGTCCACGCGCGATTCGGTTGGTGTTGCCGTGGACTCCAGCGCCTCCGATGCTGGAGAATCACCGAGGACGATCTTGTCCACCTTGAAGAGTTTCGCCGCAAAGAATCCGACAACTCCCACAACCGCACTGATTCCCAAACCTACGATGGTCATGAGGCCGACGTCTGCCCCGACCTGAGCCGCAGCCGCAACCGGGCCCGGATGGGGCGGCAGGGCCACGTGCACCGTCAGGAGCACCACGCCCACCGGCAGACCGATCTTGAGTGGGTTGAGGCCCGCGACCTTCGCAAACCCGAATACCAAGGGCGCCAAGATGATGAAGCCGACGTCGAAAAACACCGGAATGCCGAGGATGAAGGCCGCAATCGTCACCGCTGCAACCACCCTCTTCTTGCCGAGCTTCTCGGTGAAGACGTAGGCAAGGTGGTCCGCTCCTCCTGAGACCTCGATCAGCCTTCCGAGCATCGAACCCAGCCCCACCACAATGGCGACGGATCCGAGGACGTTGCCCATGCCCTTGATGAGCGCAGGGACCACGTTCTCCAGCGGAATCCCCGTCACCAGAGCGGTTCCCATCGCCACGAGGAGAAGAGAAACGAAGGCAGGTAGCTCAATCTTGATGACTAGAACGAGGAGTACTCCTACCGCACACAGTGCGGTAATCAACAATCCCGTGGTTCCCATCAGGCTGTTCCCTTGCGCTCGGGAGCCATGACGGTGATGACGGAGGAATCGTCCTTGGCTCCGTTACCGGCAGCTTGTGCCAGCACATAGAGATTTTCCGCGGCAGCAGCGATCGGCGTGGCGATACCCACGGCCCGTGCCGCACCGTTGACTATGCCCATGTCCTTGGTGAAGATGTCGATACGACTGCGTACCTCCGCCCCACCTTCGTCATAGGCCTGCAGCATGCGCGGTCCACGATCGGCAAGCATGAACGACGCCGCAGCGCCCGCTCCCAACGTCTCCAGCGCCACCGCCGGGTCAATGCCCAACGCTTCTGCCAACGCCAAAGCTTCGGCGCCCGCGGCAATGTGTACACCACACAGTAGCTGGTTGACGGTTTTCATCGCCTGGCCGTCGCCAGGATTCGGGCCAATTCGCACCAGAGTGGAGGCCAGTTGCTCGAGCACCGCGAGGGCTGCGGCATAGGCCTCATCCGTGGCACCCACGACGATGAGGAGATCACCATGTCCCGCACGCACCGGGCCACCGGAGACGGGAGCATCCACTATGTGCAGACCAAGGCCGTCAAGTTGCTGTGCAACCTCGCGCACCGCCTCGATGCCCACGGTGGAGGTGAGAACAATGATGGATCCCCGCTCCAGTACGTCGGCAACGCCGTCGTCGCCAAAAAGGGCGGCATCCAACTGGGCGCGGTTGCGTACGGCGAGCAGCACGATCTGTGCTCCGGTGGCGGCTTCCCGGGCAGAACCGCTCGGCGAAACTCCCGCCTTCTCCGCCAGTTCCATGCGGACCTTGGCGATGTCGAAGCTCTTCACCGGGAATCTCTCCGCGAGACGGGTTGCCATCGGTAGGCCCATGGCTCCGAGTCCGAGAACTGCAATGGTTGGGTTGCTCATGTCAATCTCCTTCGATTAGTTCTTGAGCATTGGTTTGTCAAGGATTATGGCTTGGTTGACTACTGGGAGAGTTTGGTGACGACCTCGGCGAGAGACGTGTCATTTCCAACGTTGCCGGCAAAAACGATGTAGGGAATGCCCTGTGCAGGCCCCATGATGGGTTCCCAGAGGGACACGATTCCCGGGAGCATGGGACCGCGCACCATCGCGCGTCCTATTTCCAGACCGCGGGAGGCCACGTCCGAGGAGGTGATGCCGCCCTTCGCAATGACGAAACGTGGCGGTGCGATGTCGAGTACCCGCCGGACCACTTCGACGACGGCGCCGGAGACCTCGCGTGCGATACGCAAAGAGTCATCGCCATCGTTTCCCTTGATCAACGTGCGGGACGTGGAGATGACGACGTTGCCCTGCTTGAGTGATGCGCTGACCTGCCTCACCAGGTCATCGAGGTGTCTGCCGCGCTCGTCGGAAAGAACCTTGGTCACCTCGATCTCGAATTCGCTCGGGCTGCGCTGCTCGCGCAGCCAATTGAGTTGGCGAGTGGTGAGGTCCACGTGCGAACCCACGACAATCAGCCCACCATTGACGGATTCCGCGGCGCGAATCGAGTGCACCTCCGTTGCGGTGAGCGGCTCGACAACGGGCTGACCAATCATGGCCCGCACGAAAGGAGGCCCCACCCGATACACGAAACGTTTGCCCTCCCCTTGCGTGGCAAGAAGCGCGAGCGCGAGGGCGCGGATGTCACTCTCCTCAACAATGTCCACGACAACGGGTTGGCCCCGGGTCAAACCACGAAGAATGTCCTTCACCCCGTCCCCCGAGGCGCGCAGCGTCGTCAAATCAATGACGGCAACCTCGTCCGCCCCGATCACGCCATGGGTCTTTTCCTCCACCCATTCGCGCAGGTCCGAGCTCGTGTAACCGAAGGTCGCATCGCGCGCAAATTCAGTCTCGCCAACAGGAACAAAACCGTCGCTGTCATTTCCAGCGTAATGAACACTGTTGACGGTGATACGCCCGGCATCCCCAAAAGCTGGAACGATGACGACGCCGTCTATCGCGACACTCGACTCGCCCAACGTTTCGATGATGGTGGCTGGCTCCAGAGGATAGTGCCCACGCAACGTGGAATCGCTGCGGGAGACGAAATCGACCTCCATCCCCAGTGATTGCGCAGCAGCCAATGAGGCCCGCACAACTTCGCGGTTGCGCTCGGCGGCCTCCCCCGGCGGCAGCGAGCGGGAGTTGGTCATGACGTAGACCGCGGCGGCGCCGGTCTCCAGCGCCCAACGCAGATCATCCTCGCTCCACGAGTTCAGTACCGGCAGTTCCGCCACCGACTGCGTACCCGTGGGATCATCGTCAAGGACAATCAATTGGCGTGCGTTGCCTCCCCGAGCTTTCTGTACGTCCTCGGCCGTGAGACCGGGAGCTTGCGGCACATCGGCCGTCAGGTCACTCTTTTTCATTGGGTGCGTTCCTCCTTGAATGCGGTGCCGCGCTCGAAGAGCATGGCACCCGTGTCGTCCGGTTGTGATTGTCGTTTTGTGGTCGTGGTTGTGATGGTCTTTTTGGTGATTGCCGTGGTCATTGGTTCCGTCGTTGCTCGGGGAGAGTGAAGCGATGACAGATGGCACGTTGCCCACTGGATCTCAATCAGTCGAACTCGAAATAGAGAGCACCGGGTCCAGCAAGTTCCATCAATGCCTCACCGGTAACATCCCGATCGATGGGAGGCAGCGGGTTACCGAGCTCCGGCCGTTCTCGTCGGTTCTGCGAAAATAGCCAACTACCAATCCGGGTATCGGCGTATGCCAGCGTCCACGAGGAGTGGGTGCTGGTGGCCACCTTCTCGGTGACACCGGGCAGATAGGCAGTCAGGCGCGGAGATGCTCCTTGGGCACGTAGCGCATTGACCATCTCGAGCGTCTTGCCGAACGGCCGTACACTGTCATCAAATGCTTGCATTTCCCAGATCGGAATGTGGGCGTATTGTGCCGCGTAGGGAACCACGGTATCTATGACCGCAGGACCTCCGCCGACGGGATTGTTCGGTCCTCCGGCAACGAGGAGCAACGCGGCGAACAGATCCGGGTAAAGGATGGAGGTGTTGAGCAGTCCCTCGGCTCCAATTGAGAGCCCTGTTCCATAGACTCGGTCAGGGTCGCCTCCATAGTTCTCAACAACTTCCGCAACAAGCCCGTTGAGTCCTTCCATGACAGCGGGGTCGCGCCACAACTTGTCTGCGGGGATCTGAGGTGCAATGACGATACTCGGGTTGGCGGCCTGTTCTGCGTCCGATGCCCACCGCACCGCTCCTTCGCCCTTCGTCGCCCCCAAGTGCTGCGCTCCGTCGCTGCCGCGTTGGCCGCTGCCATGAAGGAAGAGCACCACAGGCAGATCGGAGGGAGAATTCTCGGGGACATACAGCCGGTAAGGCATGGAGATGTTCTCACCCTCGTATTCTTCGTAGGAGAAGCGTGCCTCGTTCGCAAGCTGGGCGTGCACCGCGAATTCCGCAATCTGCCCTCCCGTGGCAGTCAAGCGGACAGAGACAGTGTCCGAGGAGAGAACGTATCGGTCGAGACGATCATTGGACACGTCCGACTCGTCCACCTTCTCCCAGGTATCTCCGTCAGTGGTGACTTCCAGAGTCACTCGCGAGGGCTGCTCCGCAAAGTCCAGAGTCCACCGATGCACGACCATTGGCTGGTCGAAACCAACTGTTATGGCTCCCGTTTCATCGACTTGATAGAAGGTACTCGCATCTCCATCCGTCGCCAGTCGCACGTCCTGCGAATTTCGCTCATCCGAGATTCCGGGATGGAGCACGGCAGCATTGTAGATTTCAGAACGCTGAGTCGTGATGAGTTGCGCAACGGCGGTCCGCTCCTCTCCTTCCAACACGTTGATCTGGAGCGGCGCACCGACCGAATCCTCTGCCGATACTTGGCCTTCGACAAGACCAATTCCCGCGAACATGCCGGGAAATTCATTGTGGAGGTTTTCCATGAGAGCATCCGAGTTGGCGCTGGTTGACAGTCCGTAGACTCTGGTGTCGGCAATGGGATGGTCCGCGCGAGCGGAAAAGATGGCCTCGGCCACCTCATCCGTGGTGGGAATTCCGGGCACCCGCAGCAGCACTGCGGGTGTGACCTGCTCCCATTCCTCCGTCTCCGCTTCTCCCGCCACGATCAGGAGGGGCCATCCCTCCTGCGGCGGTGCACCATCAGGAAGAGTCAAATGGAAGTCGCCGGCCTCCTGCGCCGACTGGCTTGTGCTCTTGCTTGTACAAGCGATGAGAAATGATCCGCTGAGGAGAAGCGCGGTCGCGGCTGCGCAGTATCTCTTCATGGCTGTGAACATATGTGCTCCTTGCATGGAAATGCCTCTACATTGCGGCACCATTGGCTTCTGGAGAGCAGAAATGGAACATGTGGTTGTGGTGGTTGCCCGTAATGTGCACCCACGGGAGAGCTTTCAACGACGTCGTTGTGTGAAAGGTGGCATGAAGCTCACCTTGGATATTGGATATCTGATATCCGATCATACCCGCACCACGCACATTGTCAACGGCTTGGAGTGATCTGCGTTACGTGAAATATGCGGATGTCAAGGGACCAACTGTCAACCACCGCAATGGCGGATTCGCTCCCCGATCAGCTCTGATTCAGAACGTAACGTGCGAGATCTTGCTCGGTCTGTGTGATGTGGGCGGACATCGCATCGTGCGCCCTCGCGGTGTCGCCGGAACGTAATGCCTCAATGATCGCGGCATGCATCTCAATGGCATTGCGCTGAACATCCGGAACCCGAGAGGTCTCGGTACGTCCCTCCTCGAGAAGGCTCTGCAACGGATCCAGCAGAATCTTCAGCAGCGCATTCCCCGAGGCTTCGAGGATGACATCATGAAATGCGATGTCGTGTCTGACGAACTTGTCCACGTCGTTGCGCCCCGCAGCCTCACGCATCCCCGTCAGTTCCCTATCCAGCGCGTCCAGATTGGTCTCCTCCATCCGAAGTGCAGCCAATCCGCAGGCTTCGGTCTCAATCATTCGCCGCAGCTGCAACAGTTGAATCGATGCCTCTGCGGCCCCGATGCGAGCCCCGACTATCCGCAGCGCCGCCCCGATGTCGACCCACTGGGAAACGGGATTGAGTTCGCTGCGCCGCCCGGGAACGGTACGCACGATTCCCTGCGCCTGCATTTTGCGAAGCGCCTCCCGAATCGTCAGCCGATTGACCTTGAATCGCTCGGCAAGTTCGGCTTCGGCGGGTATGGGCTCACCCTCGACGAGCCGTCCCGCAGAGATGTCGTCGAGTAGTTCGCTGATCAAACCATCAACCAGAGACTCGCGACTCATACAACTCCCCATCTTTTGCCATGGCACGGCGCCAATCATTTGATTCCCCGGCACCGATGTCTCAAGGGTATTCGACAAATGGTCAAACTCGAATTCGCCCCACAGAGACTTGATATCATCGCCACTACCGAGGGGTGCCCCGCCAAGGGGCTGAGATACCGCTGAACCATCAATGGATAGCGTGGTGACCCTTTGAACCTGATCCGGATCATGCCGGCGAAGGGACCGGTCTATGTGGGATCTTTCCTTTGTCGGCCTTGCGAAATGAGGTCGCAATGTCATTGCCATCAATCCATGCAGCTGGCCCATCCCCACTCCCCCTTCCTGCCGGAGGCATCGCTGGCCCCCGGATTGCGAACGTGCTGACGATTGCCGGAACCGACCCCAGCGGTGGAGCGGGAGTACAGGCCGACATCAAGGTGTTCTCCGCCATGGGCACCTATGCGATGTCCGCCGTGACCGCGGTGGTGGCACAGAACACCCATGGTGTGCGGTCCTTCGTTTGCCTCGATCCCTTGTTCGTGGCAGATCAGATCGACGCCGTCTTCGACGATGTGCGGGTCGATGCCGTCAAGATCGGAATGCTCGCCAACGCTCCCGTCATTGAGGCCGTAGCCAACCGTCTCCGCCATTACGAGGTCCAAAACGTCGTCGTCGACCCGGTCATGGTGGCAAAGAGCGGCGATCACCTCCTCGATCCCAGCGCCGTCGCTGCATTGCGAGAGCTCATTGTCCCCCTGTCCACACTCATCACTCCGAATCTGCCCGAGGCGGCGGTGCTTCTGGACCAGAAACCGGAATGGAACATCATGCGGATGCGGGAGAAGGTTGTGGAACTCGGTGCACTCGGAAGCCAATGGGTGCTTCTGAAGGGAGGTCACCTCACGAAATCGAACTCGAGCGTTGATCTGCTCCGTGGTGTCACCGGAATCACCGAGTTGACAGCGCCGCGCATCGCCACACGCAACGATCACGGCACCGGATGCACACTTTCCGCAGCGATCGCGGCCCTGCTCCCCCACCACTCCGTGGAGGAGAGCGTTCGGATGGCCAAGAACTACTTGCAGGGAGCGCTCGCAGCGAGCGACCAACTCGAGGTCGGCTCAGGCCACGGTCCCCTTCATCACTTCTACCAGCTGTGGGAGAATCTTCCGAGCAGTGTGAAAGCCACCTGAGTGGCGACACGTGGATCTCAGTTCGCTGGCTCTGGCTCTGGCTCTGGCTCTGGCTCTGGCTCCACGATTTCATGGGTGCAGTCGAAAGCAGGGCCGTGGAGGCGGTAAATGGCCCACCTCACGTATGGCAACCGCTGCGGTCTGCCTTGCACTCCCGGTACGTCCCTGCTCGCTCACCTCGTCAATGAAGCGGGTGGTTGTGATTGCCATTTCAGCAGACCCCTCATCTTCGGGGAACAGGATCCAACCGCAGCCTTTCAACGATGCAACGATTGGAGTCACTTTGATTGCATCGAGAGTACTATGCGTGCACCCGGACGGTCATTTGAGGTTTGGCTATTGGCCAGAGGCTCGCGCAAGCTCCCAAATCTTTTTCAGGAGGGCGTCGTCCACCTCAAGTCCATTCTCCGCCGGATCGTCGCTCCGGGTCGTGTCTCCATGGATCTCACGATGCAGCTCCTCCATGTGCTCATCGAGCTGCTCAGCGACTTTGGCTGCATTACGGAGTTCGAAGATGAGGTTGTCCGGAACGTCGCCGTCGTACTTGTAGAAGATCTTGTGTTCCAGACTGGCCCAGAAATCCATCGCGATGGTCCGAATCTGTACCTCGACGACGACCGGAACCGGCCCGGTTGAAAGGAACACCGGAATCTCGATGATCGCGTGCAGGCTCTTGTAACCACTCTGTTTGGGAGCGGTGATGTAGTCCTTGATCTCGATGACACGGACGTCACTCTGGGAGGTCAGGGCCTCAAGAACCCTGTAGGTGTCAGCTATGAAACTACATGTGATCCGAACACCGGCTATGTCCTTGATGCTCTCACGTATCGACTCAATCGACGGGTCCAATCCCTTGCGAATGACCTTCTCAAGGATGCTCTTTGGAGTCTTGATTCGCGAGTTCACATGCTCAATGGGGTTGTAGCGATGCAAGTGGAGGAACTCCTCGCGCAAGATGGTGACCTTTGTGAGGACTTCATTGACACCCGCGCGGTACTCCATCATCATGCGGGTGAAATCCTCCCGAAGCTGCCTGATGAACAAGACCATCGCGGCGTCCTGGGACTGGATCAACTCACGAGTGACGTCGACGAGACTTTCGGAACCCGATGCCTCCTCACGCGCGTGCTCCAGCCGAGAGAGTTCAACACCATCCGTACTCACAAACCCACAACCCATTTCGTTTTGGCATCTGACTTCAAGGAAAGTATCACAGTAGGCCATGTGGCTGGCAGGAGTCTGAGTTGTTTCTTCTCGGAACGAACGGCGGCTCATGTGGACCGCGGGACCTTGAGTCCGGCAATCCCCGAGGCACGTGGGCTTCCACACCGTGAAGAAGTGCCCCGCTTCTGCACAGCCGGTCATTCCAGCCGTGCAGACGCGGGGCACGTCACTGCCTTGTCGAGCTTGTCCTAGTGGGTCGAGCCAAACCAGGAGTTGAAGATTCTCCAGAAATTGCGGTTGCCATAGGTTGAGCAGGAGTCGCCCTCGCCCGCCATGTTCGCGAGCGCTGCGGCATTGGGCTGGTACGGGGTGTAGTTGTAAAGCGCCGCCGTCGCCCTGTTCTCAATGTGAACCGGACTCGATCCACAGGAAAGTGTCGGGTGGTACTGGATGTTGGCGGTCTGCCCCGCCCGGAAATTGTAGCGCTGTGGCTCCTCGCCGTAGCGTACGAGTCCGGAGGAGGCGTAGTAGAGCTGTTGGGCCAGTCCGGCGTAGGACGGATTGCATCCGGCATTGTCCGGACACCCGTACCCAAGTGCCTTCGTGTATCGAGTCTCCGTCAAGGAGGAACCCGACGCTGTCACCAAGGCTTGTTCCTTCTGCAGTTTGACGATGAGAACCTGGGGGTTGATTCCACACGCCTTGGCCGACTTGTAGATCATCGTGGCGGCCGACTCGTTGGCGGCCCCCACATAGGTGTCACAGTACGGAGCCTGCATCGTGGAAGTGGTGGCACGATAATCCTTCAGGCACGCCGCGGAGCCGGGAACGCAGTTGGGATTGCGGTTGTTGAGGAACGTTTGGATCTGCGTACTCGTCATCGTGTTCTCGTCGAACATGACGGCGTCGGACAAGATGTTTCCCGCAGTGAAGGTTTTGGAGGGATCGCTGCCCGGGTTGGGCTCAACCGGATCGGTGGTCACCGCTGCCGTGACCGTTTCGCAGCCCAGTGCCTTGGTGCTTCCCGGCCCCTCGTTGATCACATTCACACAAATTCGGTGTTGGCCCGGAGTCATCGACAACGTCTTCTTGAAACCGACCGTGTCGAACGTCAACTTGAGGGCATTCTTCACATCCGGCCTCTGAAGCGAAGTGCGAATCAGCTGGGGCTGCGAGTCCACGTAGATTTGGGCAACGGGTGACTTGGCGAAATTGGGATCGAGGGCCCAGCCGGACACGGTAACCGTTCCGTCCGCGTTGGGCTTCACGGACTCGAGATTTCCGAACGGGTCGTTGGACCCCTGGACTGGTGGAACGATTCCGTCGCGTCGTACGACTCCCAGAGTGTCCTCCCCGTCGCCATTCCAGTCACCCACCACGACCTCATCAGAGACTCGTCCATAAATGAGAACCTTGTCCGCGACACCCGAGGTGAGCGTATTGCGCGTGTGGTAGGAGTTTCCTCTTCTCACGGTCAGAGTGTCCTTGTCATCGCCGTCCCAGTCACCGACGACGACCTCGTCCGATGCCTTCCCGTAGGCGATGACGACATCCGCCACACCGGTCGTCATCGAATTACGAATGTGGTAAGTATTTCCGCGACGCACCGCCAGAGTGTCCTTGCCGTCACCATTCCAGTCGCCCACCAGCACCGTGTCCCCGGGCTTTCCATATGCGACAGTTGTGGCAGCCACACCACCGCTCAACGAGTTCTGAATGTGGAAAACATTGCCGCGGCGTACCGCAAAAGTATCCTTGCCATCGCCGTCCCAGTCGCCCACCAGCACCGTGTCGCCAGGCCTGCCATAGACGAACGTGGTGTCAACAGCACCATCGCCATGCCGGTTGCTGACGTAGAACGTAGCACTGGAGCGAATGGCGAGGGTGTCCATCCCGTCGCCGTTCCAATCGCCCGCCAGGAAGGTATCCGTGGAACGCCCAAAGCTGTAGCCGATGTTGGCATACGGTGACCATTGGTCATTGAGGTAGATCCCCGCCACCTTGTCGGTGGGAAGACGTGGCGGGATGGTTAGTCCGGTCACGCTCGGGCTGTCGTTCGAGGTATCCGCCCGCGGCTCAACGTTGGCCTGTGGTCCGAGCAGGGACGGGGACTCAATGCCGTCGATTGAATCGTCACCCGCACCGGGTCCCCACAGTTCAACGAATGGGGAGTCGATGGGCGTCTGGTCCTCGGGTCCGGAATCGCTTGTTTCCGATTCCGACTCCGGCGTCAGGAGTGGAGTCACCGGCGACGGCGTGGTCCCCTCGACGGGCGTCCCGGAACCAGGCGTCCCATTGGAGAGCGGCGTTTCGTCGAATTCGGGTGTCTCGTCCGATTCCGTTGTTGCAGGGACGGCTGCGGGTTCAACTGCAACCGAGGGATCGGTGGAAGGTTCCGCGCGGTTTGCCTCCGCGGTTCCCGCAACCGAAGCGAAAAGGCCGACGGCAAGCGTCAAGGCAATGCCTCGCTTCATCGTTGGCTGAAATCTGGCCATGCCCATCACGTCTCCAGGAAACTCGTTTTACATCTACTGGTAAAAGACTAACTGACATCTGGCTGGGTAAAACCGCAGATGGAAAAGGTGGAACGACCATGAGTCGTTCCACCCGACCTGTCATGACCGGCTAACGGGTGATATCTCCGTTCGGTAAAAGCACCACCTTCAACGCCTCACCACTCGCCGTGAGCTCAAGGGCTCTGTTGATCTGCGACAGTGGCAGTGTGTGGGTGATCAGTCTCTCTGCCGGGAATCGTGGATCGATCGAGAGTTCGAAAGCCTTCTGCACCTGCATCGTGTTCGAACCGAAATGGCCATAGATCCACAGGCTTGAGTAGTGGATCAGGTTCGTGTCCAGCTCGGTCAACGCGCCCTTGGGTACCCCTCCGAAAAACACCACCGTTCCAGTCTTTCGAGCCATGCGCAAAGCCTGCTGCTGGGCAATCGTCGATGGATTGGCGGAGATGACCTTGCTCGCACCACGCCCGTCGGTCAAGCGCAGGACTTCTTCCACGGCGTCACCTGTTGCGGAATTGATGCACGCGTCAACCTCGAACGCAGCGGCCTTGTCCAGCCGTTCCTGATTGGTGTCGGTCACGATGACCTTCGAGGCACCGCGCATGCGCGACAGCGTCGCCAGCAAAATCCCCACGGGACCGGCTCCGAGGATTACCACGGTATCCCCCATGGTTACACCAATGTTCTCCACGCAGGCGTAGGTGGAGGACAAAGGCTCGGCCATGGTGGCCAGAATCGGATCGACGCCGTCCGGAATGCGGAAAGTCGCGCCACGCTCCACCCGCTTACGGGTGTAGGAGATGTACTGAGAGAGGCCTCCCGGGCGCTCGATGTAGTTCTCCACATCAGTGCACTGCTCGCTGTGGCCCATGCGACAGTTCTCGCATGTCAGGCAATGCGCCAGCGGATAGACGTAGACCATCTCTCCAAGCTTGTACGCATCTACGCCGGGTGCCACTTCGACCACTTTTCCCACGACTTCGTGACCGTAGATCCATGGGTAGTTCCCCGAGCGCGAGTCCGTGGTGAGGTTACGGATGTCCGAGCCGCACAGACCAATGGCATCCACTTCGACGACGAAGCCACCTTCAGGGCAACTCGGCCTTTCCACCTTCTCGAATCTGACGTCGTTCGGGCCGTACATGACGGCCGCATCCATGAGTTCATTCATCTGGAATTCTCCTCCTCGTATCCATCGATGGTACGCGGCGGCCCTCACCTGTGGCGCATCAGATTGTCGGGACTCCCTGGATTCCGGACGAAAGTGCCCACCCGCCTGTCCTTGCCAGCGCGACCTCCGGAGATTTCCACCGGCTCTTTCCCGTCAGCATCCACTTGTCCGGCACAGTCACCGCCAACGAAAGCCCTGCCATGCGAACACGAGACATTTAGCAATGTTCCCGGCCCATTCGACCATCGTTTGTCCCAGTACTTCGAGGATAACGTGAGAGCAGCCTGATCGTCGGAGTTGAGCCTTGCACTCCGCGAGGGCCCCAATACAAGGAAGTGCTGGGTGAAACAATGGCTGTAGTTGCCATAGCTGGAACATTTGACTCGAAACCTGAAGAATTCTCCTACCTACGCGACAGAATCCACGAGTATGGCTGCGAGACCCTGCTCATCAACACCGGGATCTTCGATCCCGGCATGACTACCGACATCACCAATCAACAGATCACGGACGAGGTCGACATCGATCTCGGCGAGATCGCCATGCGGCGCGACCGCGGCGCGGGTACGGCCGCCATTGCGCAGGGGTTGGAAAAGCTCCTGCCGCGTCTCCATGACCACGGCCTGTTTGATGCCGTCATCTCGATGGGAGGTTCCGGTGGAACCTCCATGGTGGCGCCTGCCATGCGTTCGCTGCCCATCGGCGTGCCCAAACTCATCGTCTCCACAGTGGCGAGCAACGCCGCCGTCTACATCGGCGATTCGGATCTGGTTCTCCTGCCATCGGTCACTGACGTCTCCGGACTCAACTCGGTGAGCCGCATGATTTTCGACAACGCTGCCTCGGCCGTTGCCGCGATGGCACAGGTTGCGGAATTGAGGGACAAGGAGGCCGAACGAGCCAAGCCCGTGGTCACCTGCACCATGTTCGGCGTCACGACACCGTGTGTGGATGCCGCTCGTGAAGAACTCACGGACCGGGGATGGGAGGTACTTGTCTTCCACGCGACGGGTGCCGGCGGGCGCACAATGGAACGCCTCATCAGCGAGAATCACGTGGACGCCGCTCTGGACCTCACGACAACGGAGTGGTGCGACGAGCTCTTCGGCGGAATTCTCAACGCCGGGCCCAACCGACTCGAAGCCGGCGTGGAAGCAGGAATTCCTCAGGTGATCTCGCTGGGGGCGCTCGACATGATCAACTTCGGTCCGGTTTCCTCGCTTCCACAGCAGATGCAAGGACGGCTCATGTACGAGCACAATCCCACCACCACTCTCATCCGCACCACCGTGCAGGAGAACCATCTGCTCGGCAAGAAAATTGCTGAGAAGCTGAACAGGGCCACGACACCCCTCACGGTGATGATCCCGCAACGCGGCTTCTCTGCACTTGACATCGAAGGCGGGGCTTTCTTCGATCCTGAGGCGGACGCATCAGCCATTGAGGCCCTGGACACCGGTATCAACAATCCCAATGTCACGATCAAGAAGATCGATGCCCACATCAATGCCCCCGAGTTCGCCGCAGCCTGCGTCCACGAACTCATGGAACTCGTCAACGCAACAGAAAGAGGTAACTGAGATGATTCGAGAAACTCGTAGCGAAATCCTGACCCGATTCCACGAGAAGGTCGCCAGCGGAGAGGCACTTCTCGGCGTGGGGGCCGGAACCGGTATCACGGCAAAATTCAGCGAAGCCGGAGGAGCCGATCTTCTCATCATTTACAATTCCGGTCGATACCGGATGGCCGGGCGCGGATCACTCGCTGGGCTTCTTTCGTATGGTGACGCCAACGCCATCGTTGTGGAGATGGGTAGCGAGGTGCTCACCGTCGTCGAAAGAACTCCGGTGCTGGCTGGGGTGTGCGGCACGGACCCCTTCCGCGACATGGACGTCTTCCTCCCCAGCCTCAAGGCCCAAGGATTCGCCGGGGTGCAGAACTTTCCCACCGTCGGCTTGATCGACGGAGTCTTCCGGCAGAATCTGGAGGAGACGGGCATGGGCTACGACAAGGAGGTCGAGATGATCCGCAAGGCTCATGAACTCGACATGCTGACGTGCCCCTATGTGTTCAATGAGGACGACGCCCGAGCCATGGCCGAGGCCGGAGCAGATGTCCTTGTGGCCCACATGGGGCTGACCACCAAGGGAACAATTGGCGCTCATACCGCTCTGACACTGGAAGACTCTGCCGAGCGGGTGCGTGCCATCATGGAGGCCGGACGCGAGGTCAATCCCGATGTGCTCGTGATCTGCCATGGAGGCCCGATCGCCGAGCCGGAGGACGCCGCCCATGTCCTCTCGCGCGTATCCGGGATCTCCGGGTTCTTCGGCGCCTCATCCATCGAGCGTTTCGCGGCGGAACGTGGTATCAAGGTGCAGACAGAGGCTTTCAAGGCCATCAAGCTTTCCTGAGGTACCACCATGGTTCGCCATCCGACGCGCGCGCAAGTTCTGGACAATCTTCGCGCGCAGTCGGCTTGCGGGAGAAAGATCGTCGGTGTGGCCGTCGGCAGCGGGTTGAGCGCCCGGATAGCCGCCGAAGGTCACGCCGACTTCCTTCTGGCACTCTCCTCCGGATACTTCCGCCAGCGCGGAGTGAGCTCGCTCGGAGCCTATCTCCCCTCGGTGAACTCAAATCAGCTGGTGATGGACATGGTTGTCCACGATGTCCTGTTGCGAGTGGATGATACCCCAGTCATTTTCGGTCTCAACGCCACCGATCCGACGATCAATCTCGGCAGCTACCTTGACGAAATCTGTGAGACCGGCTGCACCGGAATCAACAACTACCCCACAGTTGGACTGCTCGATGGCCAATTCAGGATCGCCATCGAGGAATCCGGGCTGGGTTACGCATTGGAGGTCGAGGCCGTTCGCCTTGCGCACACCAAAGGAATGTTCACGGTGGGCTTCGTGTTCACCCCCGAACAAGCCGAGCAAATGACGCGAGCGGGGGCCGACGTCGTCTGCTGTCATCTTGGACTGACCGTGGGCGGCAAACTCGGGGCACCCAAGGCACAGAGTCTGGAAGCCGCACGCACGCACTCGCAGCGGGTCCTCGCCGCTGCGGTTCGCATTCGACCCGACGTCATCACGTTGGTGTACGGAGGTCCGGTTGTTGCCTCGGGAGACATGAAATGGCTCTACCACAACGACGTCGTCCAAGGGTACGTGGGGGGATCAACCTTCGAGCGAGTGCCCCAGGAATCGATCATGCGGAACCGGATTCTTCAATTCAAGTTGAATCAGGTCGACGACGACCCAAACACCCCAAGCATTTCCGAGGCCGACCGCCGCGACATAGTACGCGAGATCATTGACTACGTCAGCGCGAACTATGGCGGCCGCGTGAGGCTCGCCGACCTGTGCGCAATTCTCGGCTACTCACGATCGACGGTTTCCAAGCTCTTCACGCAAACCGTCGGGGTGAGCTTTCGTGAGTATCTTTCACGATATCGTCTCGAAGTGTCCATGGAACTCATAGAGAAGACGGATCTCACTCTCGATCAGATTGGCAGGAGGGTGGGTTTCCAGGATTATTCGCAATTCTATCGGGCCTTCAGAAAGGAGTTCGGTAGCTCTCCGTCTCGGCTGCGAGCATCGGCGAACGCCTCCACCGCGCCTTCCAAGCTCGGTCTGGCCGTTGATGAGCAGCCACAATCCCAGTGATGACTCGCCGCAGCGGGGCGATGACCACATGCACGGCGCACGAGTCGGCGTCGAGCTGTCCGGCGAGTCGTCGCACCGCGCCAGAACCGTCGCCCAATGCCGCGGCGCGGACATCAAGTACGTCCAGGCGGTTGTGTACCATGCCCACGAACGTGTTTCCGGCAACTTCGACCTCGTCTACACCTCACTGGGAGTGTTGTGCTGGCCACCGGATGTGGGCGCGCGGTTGCTTCTCTTCTCACGTCGGGCGAACCTTTCGTGGTCCGTGACGATCATCCCATGTTCACGACGACTGGCGAGGACGTTGTTTCGAGTCTGACGATCGAGCGGCCTTACTTCCTAACTTCCTAGCAAGCCGAGCCTTGCACAGGGAAGGACACCGGCAGTGTGGAGTATGCCTTCGCTTCGCAAGTGGGTGCGTAGCGTTGAGCGGTGCCAATTAAGGCACGGCTCAACGCTACACGCCCACCAAGAAAACACGAAGGTACCGCAGCTCCATCGGTTGCCTTTTCGACATCCTCCCCTCGGGATCGTTGAACGTATGAGGTCGGCTCGAAAAACACACTCCCCATGCGTTCGCCCATCAGGATTGGCGCTTTCACCAGCACTTTTCTGCGCGCTGTTCACATGATCACTATATGTATGTATGATCAGAGTATGTGCGAAGACGCACTGAATGACTCAATGATGAGGAGAGTGAATATGGCTGAACAAGAAAACTCCGCCGTTCTGACCATTGACGCGGGATCTGGCTCAGTACGTGCAATTCTGTGGGACGACAAGGGAACCATTCTCGGGCTCTCACAGAGAGAATGGGATTACGACATCTCGGACGTGCCTGGCGGTCTCGACTTCAACTGTGAAAAGGGCTGGCAGAGCACGGTTGCTTGCATTCGCGAAGCAATCGCCATCGCGCAGATCGATGGGCGTCCCATTCAACGCCACGAAATCAAGGCCGTCACCAGCGCCTCGATGAGGGAGGGCTTCGTTGTCTACGACCAATGGGGCAAGGAGATCTGGGCCGTTCCCAACGTCGATGCTCGCGCCCAGGCAGAAGCTGCCGAACTACTCGAGGAAGGATATGGAGAAGAGTTCTTCAGGACCTCCGGCGATTGGACATCCCTGGCTGCCTCAGCGCGCCTGTTGTGGCTGAAGAAGAATCGTCCCGACCTGTGGGAACGCGCAGCGCATATGACGATGCTGGGCGATTGGGTTCTCTATCGCCTCTCGGGCGACTTCACGACCAACCCATCACTTGGTTCCTCGTCGGCAATGTTCGACATCAAGAATCGCAAGTGGTCCACACGGATCGCTGACGTACTCGAGGCCGGACACATTCTTCCAGAGGTCTACGAGACCGGCCAAGTCATCGGTCCTGTCACCAAGCCCGCCGCTCAGGAGACCGGACTCGCAGAAACAACAGTCGTGGTTGCAGGCGGTGCCGACAATCTCCTCGGAATGCTCGGTGCCAATGTGGTTGAACCTGATCAAATCGGCATCGCGGGAGGAACCTATTGGCTCACTGCCGGAGTGACCGACAAACCGGAACTGGATCCTCAGATGAGGCTCCGTTCCCTGTGCCATGCTGTTCCGCGCAGATGGATCATCGAAGGATGCGGCTTTGCCCACGGACTGTCCACCCGATGGCTTCGCGACGGCATTCTCCGCACGGCCAATCCGGCGATTGATCCGGAAGACGCCTACGGCTTTCTCACCGAGCTTGCCGAAATGATACCCCCGGGTTCCAACGGCGTTCACTACCTCGCCTCCAACATCATGGACACCAAGTCCTGGAAGCATCCGGTACCTTCAATCGTCGGGCTGTCTCCTTTCCAAGTGGCCGAGACGGGTCTGGGAGCCCTCTTCCGAGCCCAGATGGAGGAAGCAACATACGGGGCCCGAGGCCACGTCGAGATGATCGAGGAGGTCTGGGGACACAAGGCTGGTGAGGTGGTCTTCTTCGGTGGACCGTCGAAGTCATCTCTGTGGAACCAGATGGTGGCCGATATCCTCGGTGTACCTGTCCGGGTTCCCAACACTTCGGAGTGCACTGCACTCGGTGCAGCCATGGCCGCATTGGTCGGAGCTGGCATGTTCCAGTCCCTCGCCGAGGCGGCTGCGGCAATGTCCGGAGAATCGACCATCCATCAACCCAATGCCGAGGCCATGCGCGCCTACGACGCTCTGTTCCCGATATGGAAGCAACTCAACTACCACATGCTCGACGCGGCCGATCAGGGCATGGCCCCCTACATGTGGGTCGGCGCAGGAGCCGCCAGTCCGCAATCCCAGCGAGCCTAGGTAAATCTCACTGACGCGTTTCCGCAACCACAATGAAGTGCCCGTCCCATGGCCGTGGGGCGGGCACTTCGTTTTACGACAGCAGCAATGTCACGACCCGGAAGTCGCAACCCGGAAAGTGGCCCCTGCACCAGTTCAAAACTAGCACAGGAGCCACGGGGTCTTGCCTCATTGCCCAACTATTTGTTGAAGATCGCGACTTATTGTCATAACAACTACATGGAACGTGCCAGAATGGCGTACACCTCATCGTAGGTGAGCACGATTGGGTTGCCCTTCATCGAGCTGGCCGCCAGGCCACCCTTGGTCGCCTCATCGAGCAGAGCCTCCGTCAGCCCGAGCTGACCGAGGCTGCGCACACCCAGCATGTCAACGGTCTCGCGGATCCAGGCGAGACCATCATCCAGATGTGCCTCTGAATCTCCAGTGAGGAGCCGGGACGCCTCCAGATATCGATCCAGCGCTGGATTGTCCGAGTCTCGCTCCCGCATCGCCGCCACATTCGTCTCCGTCGTGGCAGCCAGAACTGCGGCGCACACTTCGCCATGTGCCGCGTGCAGCATCCCACCCAGCGGTGCCGCCAGGCCATGCACCGCGCCCAGTTTCGAGTTTGCCAGCGAGAGGCCCCCCAAGAGAGAGCACAACGCCATGTCTGTGCGTGCTTCGATGTTCGTTCCGTCCGCGTAAGCTGCCCTGAGCCCTGATGCAGCCCGCTTCAAGCCCTCAGCCGCGAGAATGTCGGTCAATGGATTGGCCTTGCACGAGGTGTAGGGCTCGAGATTCTGAGTGAGAGCGTCCAACCCCGAGGACGCCGTCACCGCCGGCGGGCTGGAGACGGTCAGTTCGGGATCCACAACAGCAATGTTCGGAAGCATCGCCGGACTGCGCAGCGAAGCCTTGACATTGTGTTCCTCGGAGAAGATGGGTGTATTGGCAGTTACCTCCGCCCCGGTGCCCGCGGTCGTGGACACCGCGATGACCGGCAGAGAACTCGGCGTCAGGGTTCTTCCCCTCCCAACCACCTCGAGGTAATCAAGAATGTCGCCGGAGTTGCCGAGCAGAATTCCGATGGCTTTGGCCGTATCAACCGTCGAGCCACCGCCAATACCGACCACGACGTCGGGGCGAAAGTCGCGTGCAGCATCGACGGCTGCGCGTATTCCTGAAACGGAGGGCTCTCCACTGCCCCGCCACACCGTGACGTTCGGGGCAACGCCCGCGACAGGGGGTTCCTCCGCGGACAGGTGTGTATCAAGGACCAGAAAAGCGCGGGTGCCGAATCCCGCCACAAGGTTGGGAAGTTGGTTGACAGCGCCGGGACCGAAGATGATCTGGCCCGCGGTCGAGAAATTGAAAGACATGATTCTCCCGGGAAGGTTGTGGCCTCACCCCAGCAAGAATCGAGCGGTCGCATCGTCGGTGACGAGGACATCAATGATGCCCAAGCCCAAGGCAATCGAAATTGCCTGATGCTTATCCTTTCCTCCTGCAGCACAGATCTTGTTGGGGATGGCCGAAAGTTGGTCAAGTGAAATGGAGACGGTGCGATCGGACAATTCGGTGCCGCAACGCTTGCCCGCCTGATCGAAATAGGCAATGGATATGATGTCGCACGCGGCACCGCTTGCCTGGAGGTTGGCGAACTCCTCGTCCGAGAAGTACCCGACCTTGTTGATCGTCGTGAACTCACCGAATGGTGAGCCGACGGAAAAGAGGATGGTCTGGGATGTGGCGGCCTCGTCCAGCGTGTTGCGCACGGACTGCGAGGCCGCCAGCACGTCTCGTGCTTCCTTGGATTCGGCGACGGCGGGAGCGAACATGCGCAGTGCACTTCCACCCGAGTTCTGGGCACAGAGCTCGGCAATGGAGTTGGCGTGCACGTCGAGTCCTGCCCCTACCTGTCCTCCGATGACCGGGACGAAGACCAATCCTTTGGCTTCGGTTGTGAACGCCTCGCCAACTTCGCGAAGTGTCGTTCCCCAACCGACGGCGACCTTCGTCCCGTCGAAGAGATGTCGAGCCATGTACTCGGCGCAGGTCACGCCAACCGACCGCTTGATTGCTGCGTCGGAGCCATCCACGGAATCACTGACGACAAAAACGATGCCTTCGTAGCGCTGCGCCAGTTCCCCTTCGAGATCCGGGTAGTAACCGCCGTAGTCAATGCTGATCTTGACAATGCCATCCACCCGCGCCTGTTGTAGCATGCGCGAGACCTGAATACGAGAAATATTAACCTCGTTGGCAATATTCTGTTGCGTCATTCCCAGCTCGTAGTACATGTGTGCTACGCGCGCCGTCGATACGTACATGTTCCGCTCGCTCCTGTGTGGTCCAGCAACAGACATTACCACGAGCGATGCGTGGCATTGTGCGGAGCATAATCGCAGACCGTATCACAAGGGCCAACGGCACTCAGAACTCAGCGAGTATCTGTGCGGTACGACTGATCCCCCACCGATCGGCGCCGGCATCGAAGACGGCTTGGACATCCGCCAGGCTTGACAGTCCACCGGAAGCCTTTACCTTGACATTGCTTCCCGCACTCTTTCGCATGAGAGCAATGTTGTGGGCGTTGGCCCCACCGGGGACGAATCCAGTTGAGGTCTTCACGTAGTTCACACCGGCGTCCGTCGCAAGCTCACACGCCTTGGCAATCTGCCCGTCGTTGAGGTAATCAACTTCGAGGATCACCTTCACCGAGTACCCGACCGAGGCATCGACTACGGCAGCCATGTCGTCGCGAACCATCTGGTATTCGCCCGACAGCATGGCTCCAATGTCCATCACCATGTCCAGGTCCGTCGCCCCGTCATCGATGCATTGGAGAGCCTCAGCCACCTTCGCTCTGGTTGCATGGGTTCCCGTGGGGAAACCTACCACCGTTGCGATCGTGACATCGGTACCCGCGAGGACCTCCTTGGCGAGAAGAAGACGATGCGGAGAGATGCAGACGGCCCCGCATCCGACTTCCGCGGCAAACTCCAAGCCTTCGGTCAGATCCTTGAGTGTCAGAGTGGGCTTGAGTAGGGAGTGGTCATTTCGCTCCAGAAAGAGCTCGGGTGTGAGTTTCATGTCTACCTTTCGTTGTTGGGTGATAATTCAGTGCGCTTGCACATCGGTTCACGGGACTCGGCGACCCGTTTGGGCTGACCAGATCGAGAACCACTGTTCTCTGGTCAACGTGTACTTGAGAGCGTCCATCGGCCGACGGATGAAATCGAGCTCGCACGCTCCGGTGATGGGAACGAAACCAACCGGATGATTGAGAAGCCAAGCGAAGGCGACGTCGTCGATCTTCTCCGCTCCGATCTCCTCACGCACCACCTCGAGCTGGTTGCGTACTCGAATCGCTGTTTCATCTTCTCCGAAGAAGATCCGCCCACCGGCCAGCGGGGACCACACGATGGGGTGAATCCGCTTGGTGAGTGCGTGTTGCACGGTCTTGTCATCGAAGTTCTCGTGCTGCAGCACTGATACCTCGATCTGGTTCGTGATGAGCGGTTGAGATACGTAGGACTGCAACATCTCGAAATCAAGCGGTTTGTAATTCGAGACTCCGAAGTTGCGGACTTTGCCGGAAGTCTCCAGTTCGTTGAAAGCAGCCGCCGTCTCTTCCGGATTCATGAAGGGATCGGGCCGGTGGAGCAACAGCAGGTCGATGTAGTCCGTCTGAAGCATCTTGAGCGAACGGTCAACCCTCCGAAGAATGTGTTCCTTGGAGGTGTCATAGTATTTGGTTTTCACGTGCTCGTCGGGGTAGACCAACGTGCACTTCGTGATGATCTCGATGTTCTCCCGCAAGGAACTGTTCGAGCCAATTGCGTCACCAAAGGCAACTTCCGCCTCACCATCGGCATAGCTGTCGGCATGGTCAAACGTGGTGATTCCGAGATCACGGGTCTGGTCAATCAGGCTCCGGAGCTGAGGAACTGAGATACCCCACTCCTTCCAACGCCAGAATCCCAGCGCCGCTCTGGAGAAGGAGAGATCCGGAGACATCTGGATGCGGCTGTTCATTGACACTGTGCGCCACTCCTTTCGCGAGGGAACTCCACTGTCCCCCCTGTTCGTTTATTTGATCATACTCTGTTCATATGATCCCCGCAAGGAGACAGTCCTCCCGGACACGCGGCGGAAACGGACGTCATCCCATGCCAAGACGGATTCGGACCAGCGACCGAAGGCCACACTGCGAGGCACAGCCCCGTTCTCTCACCCTACGAGGATCGGATTCGGTGCCCTCCCGCCACCTCATCAAAATCCCGACGCTTCGATCGTGGAATCGAACCCGGCGCAAGGCACCGTACAGGAAGGAGATGATCTCCACGGTGGACGGAACGAACTGGTTCTCGGGAAAACTAGGGCCGTGGGTGCAACCACAAAAGTGTGGTCCCACCGCCCGACCGTTTGGGTCAACCCCCCCCCGCACCCCGTATATCGGCCGCACCC
>WPCI01218127.1_pt1 | contig 134897 bp, 126 predicted proteins | sample 5399871 | NCBI WGS metagenome assembly WPCI01 (sample SAMN12869469, study PRJNA574797) | sludge metagenome | isolation source: wastewater treatment of pH7 | place: China:Beijing | collected 2019-05-20
TATAGGCATTTGAAATTAAGTAAATAAGTCTGGTTCAAATTTTCTTTATTCATATCAAACAATCTGCTGAAAAATAGCAGAAATCTTATAAAAAGCCACGCAGCTTCTCATGTAGAAGTTTGCGTGGCTTTTTTGATTTTCTTTTATTTTTTAGTTGTTTAACTAATTTTGAGCTATTATTTTTAGAAAAGTGTTCTTACTTGTTTGAAGCAAGACGTTTTGTGCCACAACCTTTATTCACGTTATTCAAGAAATAACTCCTTCCAAATAAGTACAAATTTCACAAAAATTTGAAAAGCAATTTCCGAAAATTTATTCTTGTTTATTGGAGCAGAGCACTTCTTTCACAACCTTTTTCACGGTGTTCCCAAAGCAACTTCTTCGGCAATAAGTCTTTTTTTCATAAAAACATGAGAAACTATTTTTAGAAAAAACTCCTTATTGCTTGAAGCTACACGCTTTGCGCCACATCCTTTATTCACGGTGTTCCCAAAACAACTCCTCCAGATAGTTTGCATACACGGCAAAATATGAAAAGCTATTTTGCGTGTTTGCTCACTATCTTGTCGGAGCTAAGCGTTTTGCGCCACATCCTTTTTCTACTACTCTTTCATCGCAGCTTTTAAAGCAGCTGCCAAAGGACTTTCTTCCGGCTCTTCCGCCTGTGAATATTTTTTCATCAGACGACGCTCTTCATGCTTCGTCATCTTTTTCTTTTGCTCTTTTTTCCCTAACATTTTTTCTGTCGTTCCATCATATTTACAACGGAAATAAGCGCCATTTTTTCCCTCAATGATTTCCATTTTTCGATGACATTGTGGGCAACGATGGTTAGAGACCTTAGGATCTTTTCGTCGACGATAACTACAGTCCGCATTCGTACAGACATAGATTTTACCGTCACGCGTATTTTTTTCTCGTAAATTTGAACCACATTCAGGACATTTCTTTTGTGTAATTGAAAAATCTTGATAAGATTGCTTGCTTGTTTTGATTTCTTGAACTAAACGTTTCGTTTCCTTTTCAATTCCTTGTAAAAATTGACCCGCCTGTTTTTTTCCTGCGGCAATGGCTTCCAGATCTTTTTCCCAACTTTCAGTCAATTCCGGTGTAACTAATGAAGGATTAACTAACTCAAGTAATTGCTTACCTTTCGGCGAAACTTGTAGACCAGCTGGTGTCCGCTCCATTAATTCTGATTTAATCAATTTTTCAATAATCTCCGCACGAGTCGCTGGTGTGCCCAAACTATACTTCTCCATAAATCCAAGTAAACTTGCTTCAGTTAATGGCTTTGGCGGTGCAGAAAGTTCTTTTTTGATAGTAAAGTTTGGCGTAATGCGCTGCCCTTTTTTCCATTCAACTTCGTTAACCGTTTCTTCCGCTGATTTCTTCCAGCCAGCTTGAACCACTCGATTTTGACGAAAAACAAATATTTCTTTTCCAAAATTTACGGTGATTTTTGTCTGGCTCACTTTATGTGGTTCAGCAAATAACGTTAAGAAACGTGTGACGATCATTTGATAAATTTTTTGTTCCTCGTTGCTCAATTTTTCATAACGTGGACGATTTTCCGTTGGTAACAGCGCATGATGATCAGTTACTTTGCTATCTTGAAAAACTTTTGTTTGTTTCACTACTGCGCCATTTTTCAAGTAAAGTTTCACTTCTGGTGCAAAATCACTAACAGCTTGTAGACGCTCTTTCATCGTGCTTTTCATATCATTTGTCAAATACTTACTATCTGTACGCGGATAAGTCACGATTTTGTGTGTTTCATACAAACTTTGAACTAAACTTAATGTTTTTTTCGCTGAATAACCATGTCGTTGGTTCGCTTCACGCTGGATTTCTGTCAAATCATAAGGCAACGGAGCAGGTTCAGTCTTTAGCTTTTCTTGAATCTCTGTTACCGTACCATTCGACTGACTTAATGTTTTCACAAGTGCTTGTGCTTCTTCTATTTTTTTCAACGCAAATTGATTTTTTTGAATCATTTTCGCTTGTTCGTTAGCAACCGCTAAATGGATTGTAAAATAAGTCTGTGGTCGAAATTGTTCAATCTTCTTTTCTTGATCACGTACTAAAGCTAAAGTTGGTGTTTGCACACGGCCTGCAGATAAATTATCCTGATATTTAACCGTCAATGCTCGTGTCACATTTAAACCGACTAACCAGTCTGCTTTTGCTCTTGCCAAAGCAGACGCATAAAGTGCATCGTATTCTTTGGCTGGCTTGAGGTGCTTAAATCCATCTTTGATTGCTTTATCTGTTTGAGAAGAAATCCATAAACGTTTTACTGGTTTATTAAAATGTACGTATTCTAAAATCCAGCGCGCGACTAACTCGCCTTCTCTTCCAGCATCCGTTGCAATGACAACTTCATCCACATCTTTTCGGGTTGCTAATTGCTTGATTGCCTTTAATTGATGCCCAGTTTTTGGTAGTGGTTTGATTCCTAGATTTTTGGGAATCATCGGTAATGTTTCCATCTGCCAACTCTGCCATTCTTTGTTCAAGTCTTCTGGCATTTTCAGTCCCAATAAATGACCAAGGGCCCAGGTCACAATCACCTTGGGTCCTTCGTAATAATTTTTATGTTTTTGATTAGCTCCAAGCACCTTGCTTAGGTCTTTGGCAACGCTTGGTTTTTCCGCTAGAATTAGTTGTTTCATAAAATTCCTTTCCACTTTCTACGCTGAGTGGTTGATTTTCTTTTAATAAAGCTAAACCTTTATATTGTTGGAGATCATCATCACATTCTTCACACCAGCGCTCTTCTCCTTCATTCCAAAAGGCGCTTAGAAAGTTGCTCTTCGCATTGATATATTCATATTTTTGATGGATTGCGATCCATTGTTTTTCATACTCAGCTTTGGCTTCTTCAAAAGAATCAAAGATTTTCTCATCTTGAATATCTTCTTCCCAATTCTCGAAAAACCACCATGGCTCATTATCACCAAACATGGTTATTACTTGATACATATTTGCGTTCCCTCTTTTCAACTTAGACGTAAGCATTTTGTTCTGCTCGTTTCACAATAGCTACATCTTAGTCACTTTTCAAAAAAGTTGCAAGAAATCACTCTTACGAAAATCAATCTATTTTAATTTTCATTTATCCAAACCTTTTTTAGATGACAATGTCGCAATAAAATCTTCAATCATCCAGCGATAGCTTTCTTCTGGATCCACTTGTGGTTCACGAGTAAAATAGCCTAAAAAACGTAAAGATAAATACCCATGGATCAGACTTCTTAGCTCACGGCTGCGATGAACTTTTTCTTCATTTGTTAATTCAAATACTTCAAAAATCTGCAAGATGATTTGATTCGTTTCATGGATCCCATCGAGTAAAATTTCTTCATTCGTGTGGGGAATACTAATCAATAACTCATAGACTGCGCGATTGGCAAAAGCAAATTCTTGATAAGTTTTTGCGTATATTCGGAGTGCCTCAGCACCACTTTTCCCAACTAATGCTCGTAACAATTGGTCATTCAGTTCACGTAAAAGCTGCGCAGTCAACGCCGTTTTCACCTCACGAATATTTTTAAAATAGTTATAGAGTGAAGGCGACTTGATGTCTAAACGTTTTGCTAAATGTTGAAAAGTAAGTTGTTGCACATCCATTTCTTCTGCTAACTCACGAAAACAGTCGATGATTTTTTCTTGAGACAGATTTCTCTTTTTCATTTCTTTAATCTCCTCATAAGTAAAAAAATCCTTAACATTCATAGTTTAACATGAAAAACTCGGATAAAAAAGGAAGTTTTGTTGATAAACTACAAGTTGTAGTTTATAATAATCGACTGTAGATGAAAATTTTCAGAAAGAAGGATTTTGCTTGACTACGGAAATAAAAAGAAAAATATTTAGAAGAAGAGAAGTTTGGGAACGCAATCTACTCGTTTTATGGTTTGGAACTTTTATGGCTGGTATTGGGTTCAGTCTGGTCATGCCATTTATGTCACTTTACATAGATACGTTAGGTCATTATAGTACCGCTCAGTTGAATTTTTGGAGTGGCTTAACCTTTTCTTCTACTTTTTTGGTAACGACGATTATCTCCCCATGGTGGGGAAAACTTGCCGATCAAAAAGGGCGAAAATTGATGCTGTTACGTGCTTCTCTTGGGATGGCAGTTGTGATTGCCTTAATGGGTTGCGTCAGCAATGTTTATCAACTTGTTGGCTTACGTCTTTTGCAAGGTATCTTTTCGGGCTACATCAGTAATGCCACCGCTCTCGTTGCGACAGGTACTCCTAAAGAAAAAAGTGGTCAAGTTCTTGGAACACTGGCTACTGGATCAGTTACTGGAACATTACTCGGTCCGCTGTTAGGTGGTATTTCTGCTTCAACCTTTGGCTATCGTCCAACATTTTTCATTACTGGAATTATTTTATTTTTGGTTTTTCTACTTAGTCTATTTTTTGTTCATGAAGAATTTATACCTGTGAAAAAAGAAAACATGGTTTCTGCTAAACAAATTTTTCGAGAGCTTAAGTATCCTCAAGTTGTCTTGGGAATGTTTATCACTACAATGATTATCCAAGCATCTAATAATTCAATTAGTCCAATCATTAGTTTGTATATTCGTCAGTTATTGAATGGACATGGAGACGTGACTTTAGTTAGCGGAATTATTGCATCGATTCCTGGGATAGCAACTTTGATTGCAGCACCTCGTTTTGGACGGCTTGGTGATCGAATCGGTAGTGAACGAATTCTAGCAATCGGCTTAGGCTTTGCCGTCTTAGTTTATATTCCAATGGCATTTGTCACAAATGTTTGGCAGCTTGCTGGTTTGCGTTTTTTAGTTGGGATCTCGGATGCTTGTCTTCTTCCAGCGGTTCAAGCATTGATCACGAAATATTCACCACATCACGCTGCTGGTAGAATTTTTAGTTACAATCAATCTTTCCAAGCGACAGGGAATGTGATTGGTCCAATGATTGGTTCAAGCGTTTCAAGTGCTTTTGGTTATCGGGGCGTGTTTCTCTCAACCTCGTTACTCGTTATGGTTAATTTTTTATTAGTCCGTCATAATACACAAGAAATCCATGAACCCGTTGTTGAAAAGTCAGTTTCTTTAGATGATTCAGCATTAACAGAGCATTCTTTGAAAAAAAAACAATTACATTAACTAAAAAATGAAAAGGTTGGTTGCCATGTCAGCCAGCCTTTTTTACACCAATTTCTCTTAACTTATCTGCTAGTAAATAAAAAAATAGCTACTCCCAATTAGGAGCAGCTATTTTTTTATTTATTTTTTGTTACTTGCGTTACTTAAAATAATCATTAATGTTTGTTCTAAACGATGACAACTGTTTTTGAACATCATTCCTTATCTTCTCGGAGTTAAACGATTTGGGCTGCAACCTTTGATATTCGGTGCTCTCAAATCAACTCCTTGTGATAACTCTTGATTGTTCCAAACGATGGCAACTGTTTTTGAACATCACTCCTTATCTTCTCGGAGTTAAACGATTTGGGCCGCAACCTTTAGATATATTGCAACACTTTTGCTTCTTGGAAGGCATTATCAATTAAACCGCCACCCAAACATTCCATTCCATCATAAAAGACAACTGCTTGCCCTGGTGTGATCGCACGTACTGGTTCATCAAAAATGACTTCTGCACGATTTCCAGGAAGTAAGCGAACCGTTACAGGAACATCTTGTTGACGATAACGGAATTTCGCTGTGCATTTGAATTCTTTCGGCATTTCATTGTTGGTTGTGAAATGAATTTCACTTGCTTCAAGACTTGTTGCATACAAGGCAGGATGATTAAATCCTTGTCCAACATATAACGTGTTTGTTGTTAAGTCTTTTCCAACAACAAACCATGGTTCTTGTGTCTTTCCGCCACCACCAATTCCTAATCCTTGGCGTTGACCGATTGTGTAATACATTAAACCAGCATGTTGTCCCATGACTTCACCATCAAGCGTCACCATGTTTCCTTTTTTTGCTGGTAAGTAATTGCTTAAAAATTGTTTGAAATTCTTTTCTCCAATAAAACAGATCCCAGTTGAATCTTTTTTCTTTGCTGTCGCTAAGCCAGCACGTTCAGCAATGGCACGTACTTCTGATTTTTCCATACCGCCTAGTGGGAACATTGTTTTTGCTAATTGTTCTTGTGACAATTGGCTCAAGAAATAGGTTTGATCCTTGTTATTGTCCACACCACGAAGCATGTGAACCACACCATTTTCATCACGAGAAACTTGTGCATAATGCCCAGTTGCTACATATTCTGCACCTAAATCCATTGCGTAATCTAAAAATGCCTTAAACTTGATTTCTTTATTACACATCACATCTGGATTTGGTGTCCGTCCTGCACGGTATTCTGCTAAGAAATATTCAAACACTCGATCCCAATATTCTTTTTCAAAATTCACAGAGTAATAAGGAATTCCAATTTGCGCTGCAACTTTTGCAACATCTTTGTAGTCTTCCGTCGCTGTACATACGCCATTTTCGTCAGTATCGTCCCAATTTTTCATGAAGATACCAACGACATCATACCCTTGTTCCTTTAGTAAAAGTGCTGTTACTGATGAGTCAACTCCGCCACTCATCCCTACGACAACGCGTGTTTTGCTGTTGTCTGTCATACTATCACCATCATTTCAATTAGATTTTCTGAAACATCTACGAGTTGAAGGTCGCAACTTTTCAGTGCTTTCCATTATACGTCATTTTTTTGAAAATTTCATCTCTTTGTTCTTAAGATTTTACCAAAAATAATTTCAATAATTTATAACCAAAAAATCACCGTTTTATATAAGATGAAGTTTGTTCATAATCGGTTAATTTTTGCTAATTCTTCTTGCTTTGCTTGAAAAATTTCATCAATGTTTGCTTCTGATAATGGCGATCCGAATGGTAAGGTTTTGGCTAATAATTTCCTTTCCGGCGCATCTACACCCACATTTACATCATTGCCGATTGGAACACTATAATTATGGATGTGACCGTGCAAATTACGAACGGCATCATTTTGCCCCAACAATAAAGGATAATGCGTTAAGTAATATTGATGGTGATTAAATTTAACGATTGCACCGACATCATGAAAATAAAACTTCTTGTCTTGATTCATCATTCCAGGATCATTTTTTTCTAAATAACGAAAAAAGGCACGGCTATCATGGTTGCCTTTAATAAAATGGATTTCCCCATTTAGTTGTTTCACTTGTTCAAGTATTTCCTGACTCCCCTTTTCATACTGAGGATGCATGGCAAGATCACCTAAGTGATAAACGGTATCTTGCTCTTTTACAATAGCATTCCAGCTATCGATAAGTTGAGCATTCATTTCATCAACTGTTTTAAATAAACGTGGAGCAAAATCATTTTGTCCTAATAGAGCCTCATGAAAAAAATGAAGATCACTAATAAAATAATTCATGTTCTCGCCTCTTTCTAAACTTATCAAGTTCTCTTTATTTTAGCGTTCTTTTGCTAAAATCACTAAAGTTAAAGCCAAATAAAGGGAAGTTGTTTTTCATTCATGCTAAACTGAACGTAGCTATTGCTTAAACTAAACGAGAGAGAAGGGAAAACATTATGACAATCTCATTTACTGGAACAATCAAACCAGACCAAACAATTATCGAGTTAGCTGAGAGCCAAGGAACCTTAACCATTTCAACTAAGAAAGTAGAACCTATGGACAACTCTTTTGAATTATACTTCCAAAATCGCCACTGTGTTGGAATTGATTCCGTACCTAAGGACTTCGATACGCTTATTTTGGTAACGCTCCCTTGGGAAATAGAAGCAAATTATTTAAGTCACTCCTTTTTAGTACTCGCAGAAGAAAACAACTTAACCATTTCGAAACCAGAAGAAATTGCCAAGCAGATCCCTACAAATGTTTTACCGAAAATCGAGGAAACACGCGAACAATTTTTGCGTATACTGACAACAATCGGTTACTTCTTCTTGCCAGCAGAAACAAAGAAAAAGAAACCAGCCAAAGCACGTCATCGTTGGACAAAAGAAGTCAGTGAGATTCCATTCACTGTTCATTTTCGTGGCAGTAAAGCCACCCTTTATTGGAAAAGTCGAAATGAAATGCTAGTTAAAAAAGGCGCTATTATGATGGAGGAAGCTCCGCTTAATAAAGATGGTTCCGTGAGTTACGCCGCAAAGTATGGTGACAAATTACGTGCCGATCATCAAGAAAACATTTCTGGTAATAAAACAACTGCTGATATTATTTTGAAAAGTGTCAATGAAGTGAGTCTGTTCCTTTACTTTGGCGGGACAAACAGTTGGCTTGAAATTCTGGATGAGAATGGGAAAAGTCTAGATGAATGGACTAGAGTAGACTAATTAATTGATAAAAAATTCAAACAAAAAAAAGTAGCATCAAACATAGTAAAACAGGAGCTGTGACAAAATTATTGTCACAGCTCCTGTTTCTTAATAGGCGATATTTCCCAAATCAGCTTCTTCGGCAACAAGTCCTCTTTTCATAAAAATATGGGGAACTATTTTTAGAAAAATTTCTTATTGCGTGAAGCTGACCGCTTGGAGCTACAACCTTTTTTCCTCGGTGTTCCCAAAACAACTCCTCGCAATAGCTTGCATCCACTTCAAAATATGAAAGGCTATTTTGAGTGCCAGCTCGCTATCTTGTCGGAGCTAAACGTTTTGCGCCACAACCTTTTCCTCGGTACTCAAGAAGTAACTCCTTCAAAATAAGAATAAATTTCACAAAAATTTTAGAAGCAATTTCTGAAAATTTATTCTTATTTATTAGAGCTGAGCGTTTTGAGCCACAGCTTTTATTCACGGTGTTCACAAAGTAGCTTCTTCGGCAATAAGTCTTTTTTTCATAAAAACATGAGAAACTATTTTTAGAAAAAATTCCTTATTACTTAAAGCTAACCACTTTGAGCCACAGCCTTTTTCTTAACGAATCAAATCTGTGTCTGGATGTTCCAATAATTGCTTGACTTGTTTTCGCGTTGTCAATGGTACATCCCCTTGAATCGCATGCGCAAGTCGTGCATTGGCAATAGCAAATGCAACAGTTTCTTCCAATGACCAGCCTTCTGCAAAACCAAGTAGGATTCCTGCGGCATACGCATCTCCAGCACCAATTCGATCTAAAACCTCTAATCGTTGTTTGGGTATTTCAAATGCGTCTGTCGGCGTTATCAAATAACCGCTCAAAAATTTTTCGTGATTAATCACTTGGCGTTTTGTACCAGCAAACCACGTAATATCATAATGTGCTAAAAAGGATTGGATAAAGGCTGTTTCATTTTCTGAAACGGAGACTTCTGTTTTCCATTGCATCAACTCCACCAAATCTCGGGTGGAACCAAAAACTATCGTACAATAAGGCAATATTTCTTCGTAACGCTGTTTCATTTGCTCTTTTTTCCCTGGTTCTTGGTTTAAACTTGGGCGAAAATTAAAATCAAAACAAACGATTTTCCCCGCAGCATGTGCCTCTTTTGCCAACGTAATCGCCGTTTGTGCTGTAATTTCAGTCAAACTTAAACTAATTCCGCAGATATGAAGCATATCCACTTGCTCAATGAATTGTTTCACGTCATAAGCTTCGATTGGAGACAAACTAAACGAACTACTTTTTCGGTTTTGGTAAGTCACTTCGGTTGGTCTTGCACCAAATCCCATCTCCGCAAAGTACGTACCAATATGTTGATGTTGTTGAACGATATACGCTGTTTGAATACCTAAACTTTTTAAATTAGCTAAGGCAGCTTTCCCCAAACGATTATCGGGTAACGCCGTCAACAGATAACTTTCTATTTCAAAATGTGCTAAATTTCCAACCAGATTCACACCTGTTCCCGTATACGCCATTCGCAAAGTATGTGTTTGTTCCAATTGCAAATGTTCAGGGGGCGTCAAGCGTAACATCACTTCACCATATGCACCAATCTTCATTTTTTTCAATTTACTTCACCAGCTTCTCCATCATTTCCAATAACGTTTTAACATCTTCAACTTTTGTATCTCCTGTTTCTGAATCAATAATTGAGCTATAAACATGGGGAATGATTTTTTTCACACCAGCATCAACGGCAATCTGCACGATCTCTTCGAAATTCGCCAAATCAATGCCACCAGTTGGCTCCAACGCAAAATCGAATTCCGCACAAGCTTTTGCGACTGCTTGATATTCTTCTTTGTGCGCAAGTCCCTTCATAGGGAAATATTTAATGGATGTCCCGCCCATGTCTTTTAACAACTGAATAGCTGTTTCAATTGGTACTTCAGCTGCAGGTGCTTGTGAACTTAATGGCCCAGTTGCGATATTGACATAGCCCACTTTTCCAGTCGGTGACACAAGACCATTGACAACTGTTTCTTCTTGTTGTAGTAATGCTCGTGAAGCACCTACTCCCGTAAATACTTGGTTCACATGTTGTGGTTGCAAAACAGCCGACAGTCTTGAGACCATTTGGCTTTGATTGGGATCGCCCGCACCCAAACCAACGGACAAAGCATTATTCGTTGCTTCTTGATATTTTTTCATATCAGTAATTGCTGCTTCATCTGTTTCGTAATTTTTTGAAAGAACACCTAAAACAATATGACCATTGGCTGCTTCATAACATGCTTTTGCATTTTCGACAGAGTTTGCTAAAACGTTTAGACAAATTCGATCGGCTAAATAATTTGGACTAAGTGACATCTTCATTCTCCTCATCAATTGGTTTTAGTTTAAAATTTCTGCTAATCGTGTAATAATTTTTTTCATTTCGGCTTCTGTGACTGACCGAATATCAAATTCGATCACACCATTGTTTGCCTGATATTCTCTTGTATAGATGGCAGGATCTTTTTCTTTCAACTCAGTAATCACTTCTTTAGCTGACTTTTCACCTGAAACTTTGATGCTTGCCCGATAAATATCCCGACCAGCACCATCCTGCACGATTTTTGCTTCAATATTTGGTAGTTGGTTCATCGCCTCAACAAAAGGAAGTAATCTTTTTTTCATTGATTCCCCAGTTTCACTTCCTGTAAGTAAATAGTCCTCAACGGCTTGAGTAAAGCCTAGTAAATTATCTTTGCCGATTTTCATCGCACGTCCGATTCCTTTGCTTTGCAAACGAACCCATTCCACATACGTTTTCTTGCCAATCACTAAGCCAGCACTAGGGCCTTCAATTGCTTTCGCGCCAGAGTAAATTACTAAGTCGGCACCAAGTTGACTATAAGTAAACAAATCTTCTTCTGCGGCTGCATCAACAATTAAAGGAAGATCATGTTGATGTGCCACTGCTGCAGCTTCTTGGACACTCAGCATACTTTTTTGAACGGTGTGATGACTTTTAATATATAAAATTGCTGCTGTTTCTTCCGTAATCATCATTTCTAGGTGGTCAGGTGTACACATATTGGCATATCCTGCCTCGACAACTTGTCCACCACCTTGTTCAACCATCACTTCAACAGGCGTACCATAATCCACATTATGACCCTTAGGTAAAATGATTTCTCGCTTGGTGATTTTTTTGGTATAAGGGTGATACACGTGGTAGGCACTTCCTTGCCCAATAATGCCAGCAACTGACTGTGCAATTCCAGCTGAGGCACTCGAAACGATTTGAGTATCTTCGACTTGAAGTAGCCCAGCCAAGTAGCTCCCTGTTTCTTTCACTAATTCACTCATTTCAAAAAAGTGTTCACCGCCAAAACGCTGCGCTTCCAGCACTTTTTCTGAAACCTTTGATACACCTAGAATGGTCATTTTTCCAGAAGCGTTGATGACTTCTTTTAAGTGAAATTTTTCATAACTGACAGTCATAAATTTCCCCTCCAATAATGGTTTTGACTGGTTTGATCTGACTATCCGTCGTCCGAGTAAAACCATTGGAATCTGTTAACACTTTTGGTTCTTCTAAAAATTCAAAAATCGTTAAATCTGCATCAAATCGTTCTTTCAACTGCCCTTTATTGGCTAGATGAAAGTTTTCCGCAGGTGCCTTTGTTACTTTTTCAATAATTTCTTCCCAAGAATAACCAACGACATGTAACTTTTCCATCGTGGTTGCTAAATCATAAACTGGTCCATTTTCACGATTACGAATATAGATATCCGTACTAATTGATGATGCTTTGATATTTGCTTGTTTTGCGACTTCTGCCACATGAAAATTGAAACTATCTGTCCCATGACCAATATCAAAAATGATTCCTTTCGCAAAGGCTTCTTTGGCAATCAATTTGATTTCATTTGTTTCTGAATCAAGGATACCATTACTTTTTCCATTGAAACAGTGAGTCAAGACATCTCCCTTTTCCATTCTAGCTAAAACTTCGGCTAATTCTGGTGGCGCAGAACCAATATGAACCATTAAAGGTAGATGCTGATTCTCATTTTGGATTTTTTTAGCTAAATCTAGTGGTGTGATGCCATTTTTTCCTACCACAGTTTTACTCATTCGTGCCTTGATTCCAACAATGAATTCAGGAAGTTCATTCATTTTTTGTTTCACTAATGTTTCTTGCACTTTACTTAAATCAGCTAACTCATCTTGCGTGACAATTCCCCATTTAGAGATATTCAGTAGCGCATAGACATTCGTTTTTGCTTGCTTGGCGTAACGATAAAACGTTTCGATATTTTCTGCGCCAGTTGTTCCGGCATCAATAACGGTCGTCACACCTTTTTCAACGCCAATTTTATCCGGATAATCATAATAAAGCGTCATTTCTTCAAAACAATGTACATGATCATCAATCCAGCCAGCTGATAAATATTGCTGTGAGGATAAGGTCAACGTTTCTTTTGTCTCTCCCGTAATTTTGGGTGCAATTTGGCTGATTTTCCCATTTTCAATACCAATTTCAAAGGACGGACCTTTAAGTTCTTTTGCATTTTTTATTACTAAATCAAACATGGCGACACCCTACTTTTCAATAAATTTAAATTTTGACCAAGGATGAATAAATGGCAATAAAATAAGCTCTTCTTCACGAATTGTTCCTACTTTATTTTTTCTTGAATCACTATGAGGCTCTAAAACGACTTGAAGTTCATTTTTGTATTTGCCAAATTGATCATTGCCAATCACAACGTCACCCACTTGAAATTCAAAACTTGCATCATGGACAGGATTGTCTACATTTTTATATTTTTTTCGTACTTCAGTTGAACGAATCACTTGGTTGGTAATATCTCCACGACGAACATGTTGCTCATTCAATACGATTTGACGCTCTACTTCATTTACTTCTGGTACAAATTCAATCGCAAAAACAGTTTGATAACGATCAATCTTGCCTAAAGCTTCTAGCTCTTCTTCTGAAGCATATGCATTTCCGATAATAACGTCATCAATCAAGTCTGTCGCAAATAAATGTTTTGCAGCAACATCAACAGGTAAATGGCGATGCATTTCTAATGTTGGTAACCCATCGTTGATGTCCCAAGGGCCAATTTCTCCAACTTGTGAAGTAATGAATGCCGCTGTGCGAATACCTTGACGTTTAAAACGTTGGCTACATTTTTCAAAAAATTCAAAAGGTAAAGCCGTGCCTTCTTGGGGATAAAAATTATGACAACCATATAAAAATGGTGTATTTGCTTGATAAGTCAAAATGTTATCTAAGTAAGCAACATCATTACTCATATTTAATTCGATTGCTAATTCATAAGGATTGTATGTTAGCATTGCTTCCTTATTTCCATCAAAACCTAAATCTAAACGAATGCCATCCGCACCTAATTCGTTGAAAAAACTCAAATCATCATACGAAATGCCAAGCTGTTCAAAAATCGTTGGTGCAACATCTAAAATCGTTTCGTAACCAAGTGATTTGGCGAAAAAAATCAAATTTTTGAATTTTTCTTTGACAACTTCACTATCTTCATTGATTTCTAACATACTCATAAAAATTCGACGGAAACCATAACGATGTGCCAGTTCAATATAAGCACGATCTGTCTCACTATCACTGTGGTCTGGATAAACTGAAATACCTAAAACTCTCTTCATACTTCTTCTCCTCGTTCCATTTTTTCAAATTTTTTTCGGTACTTATAAGCAATACTTGTGGCAAAAAGAATGGTCACAATTCCTACAAGTTGGTGTAAACCAGCAAAAAGTCCACTCAAAATAATCACAGTTGAAATACCAATGATTGCAATAACTAGAAAATAACGTAATTTCATCTGCTCCATTTTTGGAGGTAATCCTCTTTTTTCCAAATAAGTATGTGCTGCAATTAACACAACTATGCCAACGATCAGTTCCATTTTTTCACCACCATTCACTTTTACTGATTCAATTCAATAAAGGGCAGGACTGCATCCCGCCCTTCGTTGTTTATTGTTCTTGCGTGATCCCAGTATTCAATACTTCTTGTGTTGCTTGTTCTTGTGCCTGTTCTTCAGCTTCTCTTGCTAGCTGTTGTTTTTCAAATACTTTAAAGAATGGATAGTAAATTCCTAACGTAATGAAGAAGTTCACCACAACTAAGATTCCTGCGGCTACGCTCCAATTCGTGCTCATCCAAGCAGCGATTGGTGCAGGCATTGCAAATGGTAAGCGTGCGACCATCATCGGTACAACTCCGCTGATTGTTAAGACATAAGATAAAGTTGTTGTAATCAACGGTGCTACGATAAATGGAATACCTAAAACAGGATTCATCACGATTGGAGCCCCGAAAATCACTGGTTCATTGATGTTAAATAAGCCAGGGAGAATGGATAATCGTCCTAAACTCTTCAAATATTTTGATTTTGAGAACATGAACAACACGACTAAAGCAAGGGTTGTTCCAGCGCCACCAATCCAAATGAACCATTGTAAAAATTGTTCTGTGAAAATATTTGGCATGTTTTGTGCACTTGCTCCAGCATTGAATGCATCAATGTTTTCAGCAATTGAAATATCCCAAAACGGACGGATAACTGGTCCCATGATTGCTGGCCCATGAATCCCTAAAACCCAGAAGAAGCAGATTAAGAAAACAGTTAGTAAACCACCAAACAAGCTATTTCCAGCTAAAATTCCTTTTAGAGGCATCAAAATTTGACTTAAGAATCCATTCAAATCGAATCCTAGCATATGACGAATAACCCAGAAGAAAATCAAGATTACTGCACCTGGGATCAAAGCGACAAATGAATTGGTGACTTCAGGTGGCACGCCATCTGGCATTTTGATGGTAATTTTCTTTTCAATAAAAAAGCGATAAATTTCTACAGAAATAATTGCAGTTACGATTGCACCAAATAATGACCCTGAACCTAAATTAGCAATATTGATATAGCGTCCTGCACCAATCACGTTATCCACATCTTCAAATACACGTGTTGGTGGTGCTGCAACGATCAAAAATGACATTAATGCTAAAATTCCGGCTGTTAATGAATCGACTTTGTAGCTTTTTGCTAATGATGAAGCAATCCCGAAAGTTGCATATAATGCTAAGATCCCAACGGTGTAACGAAATGGAATATCTAAAATTTCTCGGTATGGTTCAATCACTGCAGCAACTGATTCAATCGGAATATTTAACAAAATAGTGAAAAATGAACCAACAATCGTTAATGGCATTGTTGCGATGATTCCCTTTCTGATTGCAGTCATGTGTCGTTGTGTTCCAATTCGATTGGCTACTGGCATAATCTTTTGCTCAATGATGCCTACAAATTTATCCATGTTGCTCCCCCTCTAGTTCCTTTTGTTGTTATAACATTATAATGTTTACACAAAGAGAATAACACATATTTTTTATAATGTAAACGCTTTTTAAAATACAAAAAAGAAAAAGTGGAATCATTGTCCTCCCACCTTTTCTTTTTGATGTGCCTTCTTACTTTTCGGTTCAGCTTCCTTACGTTTCATAGTCAATATGATAAGGATGTAAAGCCGTGTGATAGATAGCTTCTGAATACTCAACTAGCTGACCGTCTTCTGTCAATGAACGTCTGATTCGTTTCATTCCTAGCGGTTCAGTTGTTTTCAAGATTGCTTGTTCTTCTTTGCTTAAAAATACCGCAGAAAAATCATCCGAAAATTGATCAATTGCATAACCTTTTTGCGTTAACAAACGATATAAAGATTCTTGATGGAACATTTTTTCCTCTAGCTCAGTAACTGCTTTTGGCAAATAATGCACAAAATAAATATATGGCTTTTCGTTGAGATAATACAATCGCTTAAATCGTACCGCTTGATTTCCAAAAGAAGAAAATAATGGATCTTCTTCTGCCAAATCAATTGGGGTAAGCTCTAAAGTTTCTTTGCGTACTTCATGTTGTGAGTTTTCTAAAATTTGCGTAAAACTTGCTGCTTTAGATAAACGATTATATGGACGATTACTTAAAACCGTTGTGCCACGCCCACTTTTCTTTTCCACATATTCATCAGAAGCTAATAATTCAATTGCCTTACGCACAGTGATTTTACTTACCTGAAACATTTCTTCTAATTCATTTTCCGTCGGTAGCATGGAACCTACAGGATATTTTCCAGAGAAAATATCTGCTTTAATTTTATCTGCAACTTCTAAGTATAATACCCGCGTTCTCTTCATAGTTTCACCCTTTATTTTACTCTTAGTAAAAGAATAGCACATAAAAAATAAAATACAAAAAGAAGAACATAAAAGCCTGGGATTGAATAGATCTCCCAGACTTCTTTATTGCATATACAACAGTGATACCGTTTTTCTTTTTGAGTAATTTCGCGATTTTAGGAAAAATTTTTATCAATTAGCGTTGAGTGTTTGTATCACAATTTCTATCTGCGGTGTTCAAGAATCAACACCCAACTTTCTAAAAACATGGAAAGCCATTTTGAGTGTCAGCTCACTATCTTTTCAGAGCAAAGCGTTTTGCGCCACAACCTTTTTCACGGTGTTCCCCAAGCAGCTCCTCGAAATAATTCATAACTGTCCAAAAATATGGAAAGCTATTTTTGTCAGTTACTCTTTATTTTTTCGAAGCTGACCGCTTGGAGCCACAACCTTTTTCACAACCTTATGCTCTTTCACCATTCGTCTTAATAACTTCTTTATACCAATCAAATGATTTTTTCTTTGAACGGTTCAATGTACCAGCACCATTATCATCCAAATCAACATAGATGAATCCATAACGCTTGCTCATTTCACCAGTAGAAGCACTCACTAAATCAATACAACCCCACGGCGTATAGCCCATCAAGTCAACACCATCTGCCACCGCATCCGCCATTGCATCAATATGTCGACGTAAATAATCAATTCGATAATCATCATCAATCGTTCCATCTGGCTTTACTTCATCAATTGCACCTAAGCCATTTTCTACAATAAATAGTGGTTTTTCATAACGATTATATAATTCGTTCAATGCAATTCGAAGGCCATCTGGATCAATTTGCCAACCCCACTCACTTGCTTCTAAGAATGGATTTTTGACCCCGCCTAATAAATTACCAATTGATGTATCTGCTTCTGGACTAACTTCATCAACTGCGCTAGACATGTAGTAGCTAAAGCCAATGTAATCTACAGGATAACTTTTCAACAACTCAAAGTCTTCAGCTGTTTGTTCTAGAAGGCTCGCATCCACGCCATATTTTGCATAAGTTCGAGCGGTATATGCAGGGTATTCACCACGAACTTGCACATCCGTACAAAAGAAATTAAATTCTTGATTTTGGATCATTGTTGCAACCTGATTCACTGGGTTGGCATCAATACTATAAGTGGTCGCATAAATAATCATGCATCCAACTTCAATATCTGAACGTAATTCATGCGCAATCTTCACTGCTTTACTGCTAGCAACAAATTGATTGTGCCACGCCTGAAAAATATTTTGATAATCTGCTGCCCCATTGCTTTGGACTAAGCCTTGGCTTAAAGCAGGAAAATGGAAAGCTGAATTGATTTCATTGAACGTCATCCAGTATTTTACTTTTTCGTGGTAACGAGTCAACACTGTTTCTGCGAATCGTTCATAAAACGTAATCAATTCGCGGTTTTTCCAGCCACCATATTTTTTAGCTAAGTTCAACGGCATTTCATAATGAGAAATCGTAATCACAGGCTCAATACCATACTTCAAACATTCATCAATCAACTGATCGTAAAAGCGTAAACCTGCTTCATTTGGCGTCAACTCGTCTCCTTGAGGAAAAATTCGTGACCAAGCAATTGAGAAACGATAACATTTAAAGTTCATTTCAGCAAATAAAGCAATGTCTTCTTTAAAACGGTCATAATGTTCGATTCCTCGGTGATTTGGATAAATATATGTTTCTTCATCAATTGTCCAGTCAAAGTCCTCACTACCGATAATCGCAAATCGTTGCTTTCCACCCGGCATTGCATCGGCAACGGATAAACCTTTGCCATCACGATCAAATGCACCTTCTAATTGATTGGCGGCTGTTGCGCCTCCCCATAAAAACTCTTTTGAAAAACGTGTTGTCATCACTTATATCCTCCTAGTGTCTTTATTTTACGATTGCTAGAAAATCTTCATTCGAGATAATTTCTTTTTGATCTAGTTCTAAAACATCAGCAAATTGATCGGTATTCGTAATTACAATTGGTGTCACGGTACTGTAACCCGCAGCATGAATTGCCTCAATATCAAATTTTACTAACAGGTCACCCGCTTTCACTTGGTCCCCTTGTTTTACGACCGTTTCAAAACCAGTACCATTTAATTCCACCGTATCCATTCCAATATGCATCAAGATTTCAATACCATCCGTTGTTGTTAAACCAACTGCGTGACCCGTTGGGAAAATCGTAGTAATTTCGCCATCTGCTGGTGCAACAAGTTCCCCTTTTTCTGGCTCAATTGCGATTCCTTTTCCCATCGCACCAGATGAAAAGACTTGATCGGCCACTTCACTTAATGGTAACACTTTTCCTGTCAATGGGCTCTTTAGATTATGACGACCAGAAGAAAGTGTTTCTCCTGCTGTGGCTTTCTTCTTTGTTTCTTCTGCAGGATCTTCAAATCCAACCAATAAAGTTCCTACAAAGGCAAGAATGAAAGAAATTCCTGTCGCAATGATTGCCATCGTTACATTGGACTCTACACCATCAATTGTACTGATGAACGACGGGATCGTTAGCAAGCTGACTAATCCACTAGCAAAAGATTTTACGCCTGCAAAACCGATCAAGGCACCACCAATCCCACCAGAAACACAAGCTACGATAAACGGTTTTTTCAATGGTAATGTTACCCCATATACAGTTGGTTCTGTAATCCCAAATAACGCAGTAATTGTGGATGAAATACCTAACGAACGTAATTTACTATCTTTCGAACGAACTGCAACAGCTAATGCTGCACCCCCTTGTGCTAAAACAGCTGGTAATAGCATTGGCATCAAAATATCATAACCAAATTGATCAAGGTTCAAGAACATAATTGGGACAAATCCCCAATGCATTCCAAACATAACAAATACTTGCCAAAAGCTTCCCATAATCAAACCAGCAACAATTGGACTAAAGTCATAAATTGAGTTGAACAAGCTACCTAACGCATTCCCAGCAATTGTTCCAATTGGTCCTAAAGCTAAGAAAACCAAAGGAACCATGACTACTAAAATAATTAAAGGAACCAAAATCATTTGTAAAAATTGTGGAATAATTTTTTTCACAAGTGGTTCAAACTTACTTTGGACCCAAACAGCCAAAAGAATTGGAATAACAGAAGAAGTATAACCAGATGGCGATAAAATAACTGATAGCCCAAAGAAATCTAATGCTGTTCCAGCACCAGCTGCTGCCGTGATTGCTGGATAAACCAGTGCCATTGCAATAGCTACTGCTAAAAATTGATTCGTTTTAAATTTCTTAGCTGCTGTAAAAGCCAACATTACTGGTAAAAATGTGAATACGCCATCAGCCGCTGCAAACAAAATCTGATAAGCCCCACTATCTGCAGCTAGCCAGCCAAGAACAGTTGCCAAAGATAGAAATCCTTTTAAAACCCCCGCTGCTGCCATTGCACCTAAAAATGGTGTAAAAATACTTGAGATGATATCAATAAACTTACTTAACAAATTACCTGATTTTTCTTCCTCTGTTGGTTGATCCGCCAAGCCTTCTTCATCCACAATTGCTTGATAGACATCAGCCACATTACTGCCAATCACCACTTGATACTGACCGCCACTTTGAACAACCTGAATCACATCTGGATCACTCTTCAATTTTTCTGTGTCTGCAATAGATTCATCTTTTAATTTAAAGCGTAATCGTGTTGCGCAATGAACCAGACTGTTGACATTTTTTTGCCCCCCAACTGCTTCCCATACACGTTTGCCAACTGCTTTGTTATCCATTTTTTCTTCCTTCTTTCTACTAAATTTTGATAAAATAAAAAACCTAGATTGAAAAAACGGTCACGAGCTGCTTGCTCGTGTCCATATTTTCAATCTAGGTTTTGCCTGCCTGACAGTAACAACCCTTATGATTGGATCTGTTTTTCATTCACTACACGTTGAATGTGAATCGTCAAATAAATTTGTTCTGCAACTTCCATCTCTTGCTGCTGCGTATGAACTAAATAATCATTAATTCGTTGCACACAACGAAAGGCTTGTGGGTATTTTCCCTGAACTAACGCGTAAAGAAACTCATCTTTTTCGTCAGAATTCTCACCTTTTAGGTAACGCTGTGCAAAAAATTGTAGATGTGTGATAATTCGTTGATAATTCAATGATTCTTCATCAAAAACGACACCGAAAAATTTACTAATAATGCTCAAGATATCACGTACCATGGTTGTCGCAGTCATTGTCACTTGCATATCACCATTTCCTTGCTGGCTATTCACAAAATGAAAAGCGATAAATCCAGCTTCATCTTCAGGAAATTCAATAGCAGTCTTTTCTTCAAGAAAATGCAAGGCTTCTTTAGCAATCTGATACTCTTTAGGATAAAACTTTTTTGTTTCAAATAATAACGGATTTGGCAATTGAATTTTTTCTTTTGCTCGTCCAATTGCATAATGAACGTGATCCGTTAGTGTTAAATAAATATTTGGTGAAAAGTTCACAGCTAATTTTTCTTCCGCTAAATCAACGATTTGCTTTACTAGCTCGACTTCCTCAGAGGGAATGTCAGCCATCAGCTGTTGAAATTGGTTTCTTGAAAAAGAATCCTTGAGTACAAACTCTTTTTGGATTGCTTCAGGTGAAATCGAATCGCCGGGCTTCTTTTGAAACGCCAGTCCTTTACCCATGTAGACAATTTCTTCACCTAATTCATTTTTCGAAATGACGACATTATTATTCAACACTTTTTCAATAATCATCTCGTCTTCCCCTTTCCAAAAAATAAAAAAAACCTAGAATTCGCCTTTAAATCCTCAGCTGAATTCTGGTTTTGCCTGCTAAGCAGTAACAATCCATTTCTTAACTGAATTTATGATAACACTTTCTTTTCTTCTTTGCAACCCCTTCCAAGTTTTTTTATTTTTTGTTTTGGCTTTCTTCTATTGTTAACTGTTGACAACTATTAAAATAAAAAAACTGAGAACCTTTAGTTCTCAGTTTCTAGGCCTTTCTATTCTCCAGCAGCGCTCACACTTTTTATGAAATTTCGTACTAAAAAGTTTTTGTTTCTAAGTTAAAGGCTTGTTTCATTTCATCTGTTGCATCTTTTATCGGTGTTACTTTTTCTAATGCGCCTTGTACAACTAAGCGAGTTACTGCATTATTATCTCCACAAGTAATCAGGGTCACGATTTCTTTACCGTCCACTACATCTAATAACTCAGTTTCTGTTGGTGCTACTTTTTCTTTGAAAAAAGCTTTATACGTGTACACATTCTCTAAATCAGTCAAATAGATTGTAGCACCCATTGATAGATTTTCTAAAGGAGTGAACAATAGCTCTGGATTGGTTGAGCGGTGACTAGCCAGCGCATAATTTCCTTTTCCCATTTGTTGATCAGGTGATAAAGTTCCTGCACCATACAATAACGCTGTATTTGAAAGTCCCTTAAAAATTGGTAAGTTGATTGATACAGATGGAACTGCGACACTAGCAATCACTGGCAGATCCTTACTTTCAGAACTGGCCTCTGCTCGAATCACACGTTCAGAACTCATTGGTTCAACTGCATCAAAATCAAACGTTGTTTCTCGTTCGTTGTTTTTTTGCAAATCTTCTTTAGTTACATTAGCTATCGCGTATTGATCACCAGTATTCTTAACAAAAAAATCTTTGATTTGTTCATTAAAAATTAAAGCAATTCCTACTAGTAAGAGTAACAGCAAAAGTAAATTCATTAGCCAACGTCTCACGCGTTTTCCTTTTTTCTCTTTATTCGTGTTGTTGTCAGTCGCCATTGTACGACCTCCTCTTTCCACACCATATTTTCTTCATTTTAATGGATATCCCTACTTCTGTCTATCATTCAAGCGTAACTTACTACTCATTTGTTTTAGAGTTCCGTGTATTTTTCGCGCTTTCCTATACTCTTTTCGACAGGATATTTTCTATTATTTTTGATTAACTTTTCTTCAATGATTTCATCCAAATCGAAATCAAGATTATCCGCTAACATGTACGAATAGATTAAAACATCTGCTAGCTCTTCCTTAATTCGTTCTACCTGATTTGTCGTAACTTCCTCAGGTTGCTTCCATTGAAAAAGTTCCAGTAGTTCTGAAGCTTCCAAAGAAATCGAAATCGCTAAATCTTTTTCGTTATGAAATTGTCGCCAATTCCGATCATCACGAAATTTATTTACTTTTTCCATACTGTTCATTTGTCGGGCCTACTTTCTTTTTATCACTAAGTTTTTTAGTAGACAGTCTTTGATAATTGGTCTTCATATTCTTGATGCCATTTTTCGCTGACTTGTCTTGTTCCTGGTTCAAAAAAAACTGTTTCTGTTCCAACTTCATTTGCTTTTTGATAATACCATTTCTTCCAACGTAAAAAAGCCAAATTAGCTTCTAATACTTGAATTTTTGCTTCTAAAATCGTTTCTTGTTCAACAATAAAGGCATAGCGATCAGGTAGAGTCCCATCACCTTGCATACACCATTCCATAAATGTTGCAATATCTTTTACTGGAATAGCCGATTTTTTTAAACACTCAATGACATTCAAGTAACCTAAATCATCCTCGGTAAATACACGTCGCCCCGCTGAATTTTTTTTCACGAATGGCAACAAGCCTTCTTTATCATAATAGCGTAAGGTGTCTGTTGATAATTGATACTTTTCAGCAATTTCGCCAATTGTATAAGTTTTCATTTTTCCTCCTTGACTTGGAGCTAACTCCAAGTTGTATACTACGTTTATCTTAACAGAAGAAAGCAGGAAATGAAATGAATAAACCCCTAATCGTGATTACTGGAGCAAGCTCAGGCTTTGGAGCAGAAATCGCCAAATTATTTAATAAAGAAAACTATCCCATGTTATTGCTAGGTCGTCGTACAGAAAAAATCTATTCCTTACCGCTTGATTTTGATCAAGTGCTTGTTGACTCTGTCGACGTGACTGATGAACAAGCTTTCAAAGCCAGTATTGCCGCAGCAGAAGAAAAGTTTGGAAAAACTGATTTATTAGTAAATAACGCTGGTGTGATGTTATTAGGTAATGTTCAATCACAATCTCCATCGGAATGGAAAACGATGATGGACACAAATGTTTTAGGTGTGTTAAATGGTATGCAAGCTGTACTAGCAGATATGGTTGAAAGAAAGCACGGTACAATCATCAACATGTCTTCATTAGCTGGACGTAAAACTTTTGTGAATCATGCCGCTTATGTTGCCTCAAAGTTCGGTGTTCACGGATTAAGCGAGACCATTCGCGAAGAAGTTTCAAAAGATAATGTTCGTGTAAGCTTAGTTGCCCCTGGCGCTGCCGAAACGGAATTATTAACTCATGTTACAGATACTGGTGCTTTGTCGGACTATCAAGCATGGAAAGAAACAATGGGCGGAATCACTCTTGATCCTGTCCACGTCGCAGAAGTGGTTAAATTTATTTATGATATGCCACAAGAAGTGAACATCAGAGAAATTGACATTGCAGCAACACGCCAAGATGGCTAATTATTCTGATACTAAAAAAGGTTGGAACAAATGGTTCCAACCTTTTTTCTATTTAGGGAGTAGCTCCTAAAAATAACATGCTACTCTTACCATCTATGAAAAGTTTTTGGTATCTCTGTTTGATATTTTTGTCAGTTGTTCTTTCTCTTTTCGGAACTGAACGCTTGGAGTCACAGGTTAAGCCTTTTGCGCTACAACCTTTTCCCTCGGTGTTCCCAAAGCAACTTCTCGAAATAACTCTCAATTGGTCAAAAATATGAAAAGCTATTTTTTGTCAGTTGCTCTTTATTATTTCGAAGCTAAACGCTTGGAATCACAACCTTTTTTCTCGGTGTTCCCAAAACAACTCCTCCACATAGCTTTCATCCACTTCAAAACATGAGATGCTGTTTTGAGTAACTGCTTGCTATCTGTTCGGAGCTAAACGTTTTGCGCCACAACCTTTTCCTCAGTGTTCCCCAAGCAACTTCTTCGACAATAAGTTCACTTTTTCTAAAAATATGGGAGGCTATTTTTAAAAAAGTTTTCTTATTGCTTGAAGCTAAACACTTGGATCCACAACCTTTCTCTCAGTGTTCAAGAAGTACCTCCTTCAAAATAAGCCCAAATTTCACAAAAATTTGAGGAACAATTTCTGGAAATTTACTCTTATTTATTGGAGCTGGGCACTTCTTTCACAACCTTTCTCTTAATAATTCAAATAACCGCCGTGCGTATGTAAAAGTTTGACTGACTTGCCTTCTTCTTGCTGCTTTTCAATTCGCTCCTCACCCCAAACAGACATTGCAACCAAAATCTCCCGTAGTGATTTTCCTTCTTCTGTTAATGAATATTCTACTTTAGGAGGCACTTGATTATAAATCTTTCGATGAACGATACCGTCTTGCTCTAACTCACGCAATTGTTGCGTTAACATTTTTTGAGTAATTGTAGGAATTTTTCGGCGTAGTTCACCCGTGCGAATAGCCCCATTTCCTAAATGGCAAAGAATAATTGGTTTCCATTTTCCGCCAATCACTTCTAAAGTTGCTTCAACACCAATATGATAAATTTTTTCCATTCACTTACTCTCCTCCAAAAAAGATACGCTCCAAATACTAGCACCTTCTATCAACTTTTGAAAGCAAAAAAACTTTTTTCAAAGATTATCAATTAATAATCAGCGTCTTAAATAAAAAATGAAAAATTTCTAATACTACAATAAAACGATTTTTTCGCGTACTTACGCAAATGTTACAAAAAAGTACCTATTGCACTAAAAAGTAGGTACTTTCTACTTTCATAAATAAGGTCTATATTTTCTATTCGTCAGGTAACAAACTTTTAGGAGGAAAAAAATGAAAAATAAAATCTCACCCACACTTACATTGATGGCATTAGTTATCAATGCCTTTGCCATTGGTTCAACTGAATTTATCAGTGTTGGCCTTATGCCTTTGATTGTAAATAGCTTTCACGTTAGCTTGGCACAAGCAGGACTGACTGTTTCCCTTTACGCAATTGGCGTTACTGTTGGCGCGCCACTCTTAACTATTTTAACTGGAAAATGGAATCGAAAATTTTTAATGATGATGATTATGTCTTTATTCATTGTTGGAAATCTATTTGCTGCATTCGCTGCAAGCTTTGCCATGTTACTAATTGGTCGTGTTATTTCTGCCCTAGCTCATGGTATTTTCATGTCCGTTTCAAGTGTCATTGCAGCAGATGTTGTTCAGCCACATAAACGTGCCAGTGCAATTGCCATCATGTTTACTGGATTAACCGTGGCTACCGTTACAGGTGTTCCATTAGGTACCTTCATCGGCCAACAGACCAATTGGCACATGACATTCATTTTTATTGCAGCTGTTGGTTTCATTGGGTTACTCGCCAATTTATTCTTGATTCCAAGTGGCTTACCTATCCCAGGGTCGGTAGACTTGAGAGGTATTCTAAGAATCTTTAAAAATAAATTTTTAGTTGGTTCCTTTTTGATCACTGCACTTGGTTATGGTGGTACTTTTGCTGCTTATACTTACCTAACGCCAATTTTGCAAGACAAAATTGGTTATTCTGCACATGCTGTCGTTATCTTATTAGTTATCTATGGACTAATGGTTGCCATTGGAAATACGATTGGTGGGCATTACTCTAACCGGCAACCTTTGAAAGCGTTAGGTGTTATGTTTGGTCTGTTAGTTCTTTCTCTACTTTTCCTATTTTTAACAATTTTGAGTGGAAATAAACTAGTAGCAACCGTTGCAACACTCGTCTTAGGACTCTTCTCTTTCATGAATGTTCCTGGGCTACAATTTTATGTCGTTCAACTAGCTGAAGGCTATACACCAAAAGATATTACTCTAGCTTCAGCATTTAATATTTCTGCATTTAATATCGGAATCGCATTCGGCTCGTTTGTCGGAGGACAAGTAACAAAAACTGTCGGCGTTGGTTACACGCCAATTTTCGGAGCAGGTATTGTCTTACTGGCTGTTTTTTTAGTTCTAAAATTGATTGCTGAAAATAAAAAAATAGAACAACTGTCTTTAACTGCACAGGAAATGAATCCTGAAAATTCAACTAGTGTCACAAAATAAAGAAGAGGACGAGCCTAAGACTCGTCCTCTTCTTGCGTTTTCTTGATGCTTTTTTCCTATACATACGTTATGTCTATTTAAGCGTTTAATCGATACTCTTATCGATAATTGCCCGCAGTACCTTTTCCCTTAACTCAATCGAATCAACGTTATTTTTTCGTTCATAACCTTGAACCAGAATATCGCAAAGATAAAGCTGAGAGATTTTTCCAGCTAAAGACGCCCCGTTCAGAAACTCTTCAATTGCTGTTTGTAAAACAAAATCGGCAGTTCGTCCAATTGGCGATTGAAGATAATTCGTAATTGCCAAAATTTTGGCACCATTTTTTTTCGCAATTTTCATTGAATCATACGTATCTTTTGTTTTCCCTGACAGTGAAAAAACAATTACTGTGTCTCCTTCATCCAATAGTGAAGCAACCTGTGCTTGAATATGCGGATCTACTACTGCATGCGCCTTTACACCAACTCTTAGAAACATAGTGGCTAAATCTAAACTAGTCGTTCCACTTGATCCCACTCCAAATATATAAATATTGTTTGACTGGCTAATCAGTTGAAGCGCATCGGCTAATGTTTCCTCGTTAAGTAATGATTCTGTTGCATTCAATGCCTCTTTTACTCCAACTGCGATTTCAGTAAAATATTTTGCTTCTTTCGGTAGCTCTTGTTTCTGGCTAAAGTCTTCTTTCGCAATTTCGATTTTCAAATCAGAAAAACCAGAAAAACCTAATTTTTGACAAAAACGAATAATTGTTGCATCGCCAACTTTTGTTTTTGCCTTGATGTCACTCATTGTATTATAAATAACTGATTTCCCAGAATCCAAAATATAGTCAGCTACTTTTTTTTCAGATTTTGTTAAAAATGGATAGTGCTCGCGAATCAAATAGGTATACTTCATGACTTCTCCTTCACTACAACGTATTCGCTTCATTATACTCCAAAACAAAAAAATTCTCCAAAATTCTCCAATTAAGGCTTTACATGATTGTAAGCGGATGCTACACTATGTTCGGAGTTATTATCCAAAAATAAAACGAAAATGGAGAATTAAGGAGAATGAAAAAACAAACATTTTTAGATGCCATTTCTGGCGGGTTGATTGTTTCTTGTCAGGCTTTACCTGGCGAAGTATTTTACAGCGAAACTGGCGGAATAATGCCTTTATTTGCTTTGGCTGCTCAAAAAGCAGGAGCTGTTGGTATTCGTGCAAATTCTGTTCGTGATATTTTGGAAATCAAAGAACAAGTTGACTTGCCGATGATTGGTATCATCAAACGTGATTATTTACCTGAAGAACCTTTTATTACTGCAACCATGCGCGAAGTTGACGAGCTTGTTGCAACCGGTGTGGAAGTTATTGCTCTTGATTGTACTTTACGAAAACGTCACGATGGCTTAAAAATCAATGACTTTATTGTTCAAATTAAAGATAAGTATCCCAATCAACTATTGATGGCGGACATCGCCACATTTGCAGAAGGTGTCAATGCTGCTAAGGCAGGAGTTGACTTTATTGGGACAACATTGAGTGGTTACACAGCAGACAGTAAACACCAAAACGAGCCAGATATTGAGCTTATCAAACAATTGGTTGATGCAAATCTATGTGTTATCGCAGAAGGAAAGATCCACACACCTGAACAAGCAAAAAAAATCAAAGACTTAGGTGTTGCTGGACTTGTTGTTGGTGGTGCAATTACGCGACCGCAAGAAATTGCACAGCGTTTTGTTGATGGATTAAACTAGGAGGAATCACTATGTTCAAAAAATTTTCACAGCTTGGTCGTGCTTTCATGCTCCCAATTGCTATCTTACCTGTCGCTGGTCTTCTTCTTGGACTGGGTGGCGCGCTAACAAATGAAAGCGCCATAAATGCCTACCCACTTTTAGCACAACCATGGCTACACACGATTTTGAGTATTATGAGTGTTGCTGGTAATGCTGTTTTTGCAAATCTAGCGTTGATTTTTGCGATTGGTATCGCAGTTGGCTTGGCAAATGGCGATAAAGGAACTGCTGGATTAGCTGGCGGTGTTGCCTATCTCGTGTATACAGCAACAATTAGTGGCTTTCTGGAACTTTTTTCTCCAGAGGGTGCCTCTTTGGATACTGGAGTTGTTGGTTCAATTGCCATTGGTGGCACGGTCGCCTTTTTGCATAATCGTTATCGAAAAATCGAATTACCACAGTTTCTTGGTTTTTTTGGCGGCTCTCGTTTTATTCCCATCGTTTCTAGTTTAGCTGCAATTCTTATCGGTTCATTTTTTTATTTGATCTGGCCGCCAATTCAAAACGGCTTAGTCATTGCTGGAGAGCAAATTGCACAAATGGGTAGTTTGGGTACATTTTTATATGGCTTTTTACTTCGTCTGACTGGTGCAGTTGGTTTGCACCACACGATTTATCCACTGTTCTGGTATACTTCGTTGGGCGGAACAGAAACAGTTGCTGGTTCAACGATTTCAGGTGCACAAAATATTTTCTTTGCTCAGTTAGCCGATTCTAGCCACACAGGTCTATTCACTTACGGAACCCGTTTCTTCGCAGGAAGATTTGCTACGATGATGTTCGGTTTACCTGCTGCATGTTATGCAATGTATCGCGCGATTCCCAAACAAAACCGTAAGAAGAATGGTGGTTTGTATTTTAGTGGTGCGTTGACCTCTTTTTTAACTGGGATTACTGAACCTATTGAATATATGTTTTTATTTGTAGCTCCATGGCTATATGTCATTCACGCATTTTTAGATGGTCTCTCTTTTTATTTCGCTGATATTTTAAACATTCGAATTGGTAATTCATTTTCTGGAGGCCTCATTGACTTCTTATTATTTGGTGTTTTACAAGGAAACGACAAAACAAATTGGTTGAAATTACTACCCTTTGGTCTTGCTTGGGCAGTTATCTATTATGTTGTCTTTTCATTTTGTATCAAAAAATTCAAAGTGGCGATTCCAGGTATGGAGTTAGCTACAGATGAAACTCCGAACGAATTTGAAAAGGAAAACAAAAAGAAACCAACTACTTTACATGACGAGTCACTAACCATCATTACTGCACTCGGAAGCCAAGAAAATATTGAATCAGTCGAAGCTTGTGCTACTCGTCTGCGTGTTTCTGTCACCGACGGACAACTGGTCAATAAACAAGCTATCCAAGAATTAGGCGCTACAGCTGTTTTTGAAGTTAAAGGTGGCATCCAAGCCGTTTTTGGTGGTAAGGCAGATCTTTTGAGTCAGGAAATCAACCAAATTTTAAATAAAGATAGTTAGCAGTTTGCTACTTATTGATTGCATAAAAAAGAAGCTCAGTTGTCCCACACTAGACAACTGAGCTTTTTCATTCTTTCATTTACTAAATACTTATAAAAACAACTCTTTTTTCGCCAAAAAATTTCTAGCTTGCAACAAATCATGAAACTGAAAATCTGCGGGTGCTGGACGTTCTCGTAAACGTGAAAGATCTTTTTTCAGTGGATAGCGCCCTTTTCTAACTGGTAGATCCGTGATATCATCTTCAACTAGAACAGAAAGAATTCCTGCACGACGCGCTGCTTCGATCCCGACTCTTGAATCTTCAAAAACAAGCGCATGTGCTGGATCAACACCAGCTTTTTGACTGGCTTTTAAGAAAATCTCTGGATTTGGTTTCCCGGCTTCGACTTCATCCCCCGCCAATAGTACATCAAAATAGTCAGTAAGTCCTTCCATCTCTAAATAAGTTAAGACTTTTTCTCGGTTTGAAGACGAGGCAACAGCGATTTTAACCCCTTGTTCTTTGGCGAAATCTAATAATGGAACCAAACCATATTTTTTATGAACTGTTTTTTCTTTCGCCAATAGTTCATTTTTGAACACGTTCATTGAGTCACGCCATTCATTGTAAGGTACCTCCTCGCCATAGAGTTCTTTCATCCCTAAACGAATATCTGAATCCGTTTTTCCTGTTAAATAATAATAAACATTATGATTCAATTCATAATCATGTTTTTCTGCAGAATTGAAATAGCCTCGATAACTAAGACGACCTGTATCAAACATTAGTCCATCCATATCAAAAATAAATAATTCGATTTTATTCATAATAGCCTCCAATAACTTGAGTTGGTTCATTCTACCTCAAAAGGGAAAGAAAGGACAGCAGTAAGCGATTAAGGAACCCTCTAACGAAAAGAAAAATCAGAGGATTCACAGCTTTTTCTACAATTATTTGCTCATTTCAGAACGTTGTTTTTTCTTTGCTTTTTCTTTGCTTTTTCTCGCCTAACTAGTAGTCATTTCCGTCAAAAGGGCGGGCAAAACGCCTGTTCGTTTTGTCCCACCCTCTTTTTTACCCGTTTGATACATTCACAACTTTATCTGCTTGCCGTGAAAGATTGTTCTTTGATTGTTTCTATTAATTCGTTCAAGTGCTGACTGGCAGTTACTCCGTCATCTTGCTTCAAACTTGCTTCTGAAAGAATAAATGACCCACCAACTGCTACTACTTGAGAATGGTTCAAATAGTCGAGAACATTGGTTTCATCAATGCCACCCGTTGGCAAAAATTTCACGTCATAAAATGGTCCACTCAAGGCCTTGATTGCCTTTAGCCCGCCATAGATATCTGCTGGGAAAAATTTAACCATATGAATACCATAATCCACCGCTTGCTGAATTTCACTGGATGTTGCCGTTCCAGGAAAAACGGGAATACCTTGAGCTAAACTATATTCGATGACTTCAGGAATCACAGCTGGTGACACAATAAATTTTGCGCCATTTTTAACTGCTGCCTTTGCCTGTGCCAACGTTCGCACAGTGCCCGCACCCACCAATAATTTTCCAGATTTTGCTAATTGTTTGATGGCTGCTTCTGCCAATTCACTACGAAACGTGACTTCAACTAACGGTAACTGATTTGCTAACAGAATTTCTTCCAATCGATCCAGATAGTCAAGATCCGTTGCAGTATAAAGAGGCAATAGCTTTGCTTCTTCGATTTTTTGATAAACTTCGTTTTGAATTGTCTGCATTTTCAAGCTCGCTCCCTCACAAAACGTGATCTATTTTTTGGCTTTTGTGATTGCTTCGTGTAATCCTTGCATATAGGTAATCCCCATTGCGCGGTCATATAAACCATAGCCTGGCATCGCCACTTCTCCCCAAATCGTTCGACCATGGTCAGGACGAATCACACCATCAAAACCAACGTCCACTAATGCTTGCATCAGCGCATACATATCAAGTGAACCTTCTGTTGATAAATGTGCTGTTTCCTTGAACTTTCTTTCACCCATAAAGCCAACATTTCTAAAGTGGACAAAGTTAATTCGTTCTCCAACTTCATGAATGATTTCAACCAAATCGTTGGCTGGATCTGCTCCCAAGGAACCTGTGCATAACGTAATTCCATTGTAAGGAGAATCAACAATTGATAAAATTCGTTTTAAGTCTGCCAGGTTCTTTGTAATGCGTGGGAAGCCAAAGATCTCCCATGGTGGATCATCCGGATGGATAGCCATTTTCACATCCATTTCCTCACAAACTGGAATAATTTTTTGCAGGAAATAGGAAAGATTTTCAAATAAAACTTCTTCCGTCACACCTTCATAAGTTTCCACCAACCGATTGAATTTATCTAGGCGTTCTTTCTCCCAGCCGGGCAAACGAAATCCTTTTGATTGGCTATGGATCAATGTATACATTTCACTTGGCTGCATGTTGTCAACTACTGACTGATCATAGACTAACGAAAAGCTGCCATCTTCATTTTCATAAAACAAATTGGTCTTTGCCCAACCAAAAATTGGCTTAAAGCTATAACAAATCAAATGCACGCCACACTTCGACAAATTTTTGATTGTCTGGATATAGTTATCAATATAATGATCTCTATCGGCTGTTCCTGCTTTAATTGCATCATGGATGGCCACACTTTCAATTCCTAATAATTCTAGATTTCCAGCTTCAACAGAATCTTTTAATTCCTGAATTTCGTCAACTTCCCAGATATCACCAGGTAACTTGTCTAACAAAGTCCCTACAATTCCATTGATGCCCGGAATTTGACCTACATTTTCCAGCGGAATCGAGTCTCCTTGACCATACCATCTAAATCCCCACTTCATCTTGGCTTACGCCTCCTTTAAAAGTCATCTTCTTCATCATTTTCTTCAGTCATTGATGTATGCCATGCTTGTAAACTATCTTCTCCCTGTGCAAGGATTGCCGGAGCAACTTGTTCTAAAGGCGTTTCAATTAATTGATGATTGATCGTTTCCAATAACATTGGTAAGTTGACACCGCCAATAACATACACTTGTTCTTGAAGTGCTGGTTCTAATTGACTAACAGCTAATACTGACTGATTGTAGGGACTAGCACTTACCAAGTCTGTTAATACAATGACACCATTTTCTTGATTGACTTCATGGATTGCTTTCCCGATTTTTTCACCTAAAAGTTGTACATCATCCGCTTGGTTCAAGCGAACGGTTGCTGTATTATTCGTTGCCCCAATGATTACCGTTGCAGCATCTTTTAATCCTTCACTCAACGTACCATGTGTTGCAATCACAATTCCTAACATGATGCTTCCTCCTCGACAGACAGTTTTGGTTCATTTCTTTTGAAAAAAGTCATAACTTTTACGATATTTTCCATATTAAGTTCTTTTTGATCGAGTACTTCTCGACTTAGATAAAAGCCAGTTGTCTCTGCTTGATTTTCACCACTAAACAAATACATCGGCTGTTTTTCTAACAATTGTTCGGACACAACTTCAATGCCTGCTTTTTTAGCAGCTTCACTTGTTTTTTTAGGCGTACCCAGTACTCTCAATGGTGCCTTCGCCCCAACACTATCCAACAAGTACACTTCACAATTTCTTTTGGTTACACTTTGTAGTACCGTAACTCCTTGCTCACCAAAGCATCCTTCATCAAGCAGTGCATAAGCTGTTTTTTCATCGGGTTCTTCCATCATTGCTAGTAGCGTCAAGATCGATGACGTATTCCGAACAAGATTTTTACGATTCGACAATCCTTGAGTCACCTTGCCTAAAAAATAAAAGTAACTAGCAAAGACAGCTATTACGAGCCATGTACTAAAAGTAGTCACATCAAAAACCAATGCATGCTTCATTAAGTAAACGATCGTCGCCATTAAGCCAATAAAAATCAGGCTGACTGTGCCTAATAAAATAAATTTGGTCGTAGCCTTCGCTTGTTCTTTTCGTTGAAACAAAGTGTACGCCCCCACATGTCTAGGTGGTGTGTCATAATACGTGCAAACCACTCGCTCGGCATTTTCGACATCGCCAATGTAAATATTTCTGGAAGAGGTTCTTTTCTGTTGGTTATATTCAATTACTTGTACGTCTTCTCGCATCGGCAAAATATCTGCAATAACAGCTGAGATAAATCTTGTTTTTTGTTTGTGTGTACGCCGTAAGCGATAGACATATTGGTAACGAAACAACCAATCTTGAAAGCGTTCCTTTTTTTGCATCGTACTCCCCACCTATCCTTGTTCGTTTATTTGGGGAGTCTGGTAATCAATCCCAGACTCCATTTGCTTATCCTTATGCGTGATTTTACAAATCAAATTTGCTTAAAATGTCTTTTAAAGTTGATTTTGGCGCAGATGGCGTTGCTTGGAAATAAATATTTTCAACCCCATAGTCTTCGTTCAATTCTTTTAATTTTTGCGCATCTTCTTTATTTAAATAAACTGATTTTGTTACTAATAAATCTTTTTCTGGATCTTTTTGAGCAATCCCGCCAATATTTAATTCTTTCATTGGTATACCATGTTTGACTAAGTCATAGATCACACTCACTGTTTTGGCAATCAAGATGCAGTTATACTCTTTAAACTCATATTCATCCCAATAAAATTTTGCTTTATCGCTTGTGATGACAATCGTTTTTTGCCCCGTACGACTTCCCGCGTTTTTATAAAGATCACGCATGAATTTATCTTTTGCGACAACATCATCCACTACAAAAATGGAATTAACTCCGCTCTTTTGTGACAAAGTCACCATTACTTGACCATGGATTAAACGTTCATCTACACGTGCTAAGTTTACTTTTCCCATCAAAAACACTTCCTTTAATTTTTATAAAATTCCAATACCTGCTAAGACAATCAAAATCAATGTTAACCAGAGCAACGCTTGAGTTACTTTTAGTCCCTTTTTGTTATAGAACCAGTAAACACCCATCACGACTGCTAACGGCAACAACCCTGGAACAATTTGGTCCAAAATATCTTGAATGACGAAATCTTTACCCGAAATAACAAACTTCAAGGTTGACTCTACTTTGACATAATTACCTGCTAAAACACCCATCATGAATAGCCCTAAAACAGATAATGTTTCAATTGCTGTTTGAATGCCGGTGCTTTGCATCAAACCAGTGGCATTTCGTCCCATTGCAAAAGCTTGTCTTGCAAAGAACACCCCTAAAATCGCTTGATACGTGGCAAAACAGATGAATGGGAACAACGCGCCTAACGCACTACCTTGTTGTGCCCATGGAACTGCGATTGCAATAAAGATATATTGAACAGTTCCTGAGTCAATCGCATCCCCAATTCCTGCTAAAGCCCCCATCAAACCAGCTTTTGTGTTGTACATCAAATCATCTTGCATCAAAACTTCACTGTCAGTATATTCTTCTTCTGCACGTTGTTGTTCCATTGAAGACATTAACCCAGTGATTACACCACCACCCCAACTTAATTGGGTATTGAAGAACAACAACTGACGTTTATAAGCAGCTCTTCTAGCATCATCATCTTTATACAATTTTTTCAAAATCGGCATCATTCCATAAAGTAAGGATGGTGCCAAATAGCGTTCAAATGAGTGCGGAATTTCATTAGCGAAATGCCAACGTAAATAGGCTTTCGTCACATCTTTTTTGGTAATCTCTTCTGGTGCTTGACTGTTTACTTGTGTTTTTTCAATTGCTTCTGTCATCATTCTTCCTCCTTACTTTGCTTAGAATCCATCATCATAGTCATCGTCATCATCATCGAACGTTGTCGTTGCAGTACCATTACCATTGTCAGCAGCTGCTTGGACATGTTTTCCTTGTTGTGATTTCACGAAAATCAAAGCAATCAATACACCAAAGATTGCGTAAGTTACCATCGTGATTTCTAATGATTTGAAGACAACACTTAAGAAATAAGCCAAGAAGAAGAACACCATATAATCTTTTCGACCAATAACATAAACTGTTGTAGCAATCCCAATTGCCGCTAAACCACCACCAACAACTTCTAAAATATGAATCACAACCGTTCCTTCTAAAGCAGTAATCACATCTGCAATAATTGGTGCCCCCAAATAAAGTGCGATAAATACTAACGGTACGAATAACAGAAATGAAGCCAAGGTTGGATATAAGATAATTGAACGTTTGATTGCTTTGTCATTCAAGTCTTCAACAGCTTTATCTGTATATTTCCCTAAAAATGTATTGATAAAGAAGCGCAATTGATATAAATAACTTCCTAATAATCCTACTGGAACAGCTACTGCAATTGCTGCCTCAGGTGAAAGATCTCCTAAAAGTGCTACTGGAACAGCCACCGCTGCTGCAATTGATGGTTCAGCTGGCATTGAACCTCCAGGTGAAAAGACACCCATATAAATCATTTGTAATGAAGCGGTGATAATCATTGCTTGTGCCACGTTTCCCATGATGATTCCGACAACTAACCCTGTCATCAATGGCGAGAATCGAAGTGTTAACGTTGCCCCTCCGCCAAGCCATCTTGACATGATAGCTGCAACCCATAAGGCAATCAATAAACTTTGTATGATACTTAAATTTTCCATAAGTCCTCCCCTAAACTTTCGTTCATTTTTGTTTTGACCTAACGACCTTTATCCTACGAACTGATTTTATCAACTGAATTTTATACTAAATAATAGCTCTGACTTTGGACCGCTCGTTCTGGTAAACGACCAGCAACAATTCGCTCGACATCTTCAACACATTTTTTTCCCATCTCTTCTAGGCATTCCCTTGTATATGCAGAGGTGTGTGGTGTCATTACAACATTTTCAAATGATAGATAAGGATGATCTTTTCTTCCCGGTTCTTCTTCCAAGACATCTGTAGCAAAACCAGCGATTTTTCCTGATTTTAGCCCTGCAACCAGTGCTTCCTCATCAATCAAAGCACCCCTAGCACTATTTGACAGATAAACCTGATCTTTCATCTTTTCGATTTCAGCCGTTGAAATCATATGATAATTTTCTTCTGTAAGATTGGCACATAAACAGATAATATCTGCTGAAGCAAGTAATTCATCCAGCTCCACTTTTTTGGCACCAAAGCTTTGTAAATACAACTCTGATTTATAAGGATCATATGCCAAAACTTCGCAACGAAATCCATTTCGTAAAATCTCGACCACACAGCTTCCTGTGTTTCCAACCCCGATTACGCCAACTGTTTTGTTGAAGAGTGCCCGACCAACAAATTGTGCACGATCTTCCCAGTGATCCTTTTTCACACTAGAATCTGCTTCAACTGTGCATCTTAAAATAGCTAACAGATTTGTGATATTGTTTTCGGCTACGGCATCTCGCTCAACTAATGCCGGAATGATTGAAACAATCGTTCCTTTTTCTTTTGCTGCTTCGAGGTCGATATTGTTGTACCCAATGCCGTGTCGAGAAATCAAACGTAGTTCATCTTTATACTCGAAAAATTCTTTGGTAAAAAACGGGGTAACACTGGCAATAATCACATTGTAGCCGTGCAACATTTCTGCCAGTTCTTTTCCAGGTATCTCACCATCTACAGTAAAGTGTTTGACGGTTCCTAACGCTTCTAATCGTTTTAAATGTTCAGGAAAAATTTTGCCAAAGCTACTTGAATTCACAATTGCGATTTGATACTTAGACATTTTTTTACTCCCTTCACTCTTTTTTGATTACTTCATGACCACCAAAACCATTTCGCAAAGCAGAAACAACTTTTGCAGAAAAACTGTCTTCTTCCTGTGACAGATTTCTCATGAATAAACTCATCGCAATCACCGGAACAGGGACATTCATTGCTAATGCTGTTTCTACCGTCCATTTTGCCTCACCAGAAGCTGCTACGATTCCACGATAATCTGCCAATTCAGGACTTTGGCGAAATTGTTCTTCTGCGATTTCCATTAACCACCCTCGAATAACGGAACCGTGATTCCAAACACGAGCTACATCTGCTAAATCGAAATCATAATCACTTTGTTCCACTAATTGAAAGCCTTCGCCGATTGCCTGCATCATGCCATATTCAATCCCGTTGTGAACCATTTTCAAAAAATGACCGCTCCCAGCTGGCCCAGCATATAGGTAACCGTTTTCAATTGCAAGATCTTTAAATAATTGCTCAATAGATAAAAAGATTTCTTGGTTTCCACCAATCATCAAACACGCATTGTTACGCGCACCTGAAATACCACCCGAAGTTCCACAATCAAAATAATAAATGCCACGTTCTTCAAAAATTGCTGCGCGCCGAACTGAATCTTGATAATTTGAGTTTCCACCTTCAATCACAATGTCCTGCGGTGCTAAAAGTGGCAATAATTGCTCTAATACTCGATCAGTTGGGCTGCCTGCGGGTAACATCAACCAAATAATTTTTTGCTCTAGCTTGTCTTCTTGATAAGAAGCTAGTAAGTCTTCGACTGTTTGAAAGGCTTCGATCCCTTCATGACTTGCAATATTTAACGTCTCTTCAGCTAAATCTGTCCCCTTTATTTCATAGCCACGCTCTTTCAAATTGATTGCTAAGTTCATTCCCATCTTACCTAATCCAACAAAACTCACTTTCATGATAGCGCCTCCATTTCTATATCCTCATTATACAAAAAAATATTTTTTTGTAAACATAAAAAATAAAAATTTTTTCGTTTGATTTTTTTATTGAAACATTATATCCTTTATTTAGAGAGTAAAGGGGGAACACATATGTCTGTATCCATTCGCTTACAAATAAGAACCATGTACAATGATTTCAGTCCGAAAGAGCAAGCCATTGCAGATTATGTTCTAGAAAATTCAAGTAAAGTAGCCCACAGTTCCATTAGCGATTTAGCGAATGAGCTTGGAATCGCTGACTCCACTTTTTTTCAATTTACGAAAAAACTTGGTTACAATGGATTCAAAGATTTCAAAATGGCAATGCTCATTCAAGAAAATGATTTTTCTGCGATTGCCATCCACGAAAACATTGATCAAAATGATACGGAATTAACCATGGCACAAAAAGTTTTTGACTCCAACATCACAACTTTGAATGATACACAAAGGTTATTGCGACAAGAAGATTTAAAGCAAGCGGTTGATCTGATCAACACTTCTGATCGGCTCTTTTTCTTTGGTGTAGGTGGATCTGAAATCGTTGCAACCGATGCTTATCACAAATTTTTACGCTCACCAATCTCAGTTTTTCATAGTACGGATTACCATATTCAATTGATGGAGGCTTCTCTTTTAACACCCACTGATTGTGCAATCTTGATTTCTCATACAGGTAAATCAAAAGAAACCATTCGTTTAGCAGAAACCGTCAAAGCCACCGGGGCAAAAGCAATCGTCGTCACAAGTCAGGCAAATTCTCCTTTGGCTAAGTTGGGTGACGTGGTCTTTATTTCCATTGCAGAAGAAACCGAATTTCGTTCTGAAGCTTTAGCTTCGCGAATTTCTCAACTAAGCATTATGGACTCGCTTTACGTCATTTTAATGTTTTATAATCAAGAAAAAGCACGTGATTCAATTTCCAAAGTTCGCCGAGTAATTGCTCGCAGCAAACAATAAAAAATCCACCAACCATTAGTAATCTGGGCTAATGGTTGGTGGATTTTTTATTTGTTCTGAAAGTAAATTGTTTATTGATGGTTTATTGGTGGCATCAAAAGGAGAAAGACAGTACACACGTGTCAAATCAGAGGCATCTGTGTTCTCTACTTATTTTTGTCTAGGTAAGAAACTACCTAGCACTATCCCACAAAAAAACAGGCAACTAAGTTTCCCCATACCATACTTCAGTAGTCAGCCTGCTTTATTGAATTATTTTTACTTAATCAATCACTTGTTTCACCTTGAACTCTTTTGTCTGTTCCGATTTTTCTTCTTGGCTCGCTAATTCAAACAATATATGTTCTCCACTTGATTCATCTTCGACAATGACCAATTTTCCCAGTGGCTGACGTTGGTCTTTCACGATTTGTGCTTCACGAATCAATTCTTTTGGGTCACGTTTTGCTGCTAATGCATTTCCTAAATTAAAAAAAACTGTTTCTTCCATCATAATCCCTCCCATTTCCACCGATATTTTGCTTTTTACCAAAACTTGAAATCTTTACGCGTTGGAACCTGCCTGTTGAAACTTCTATAGTTTTATTGTACCATGCGTCAGAAAAACAATGTATTTTGGGCACACTGATTCATTTATAAAAAATAACTTGATTATAAAAATAGAAAAAAAGTAGAGCCAAACATTCACACGTTTTGCTCCACTCTTCTCTTCATCCTTAAATTTCAATCAGCACACCGTCATAAGCTGTCAACATTTGGTGCTCATCTGCTAATTCTTTCATTTCTTGATGTGTCAAACCTCCATTGTGAGAAAAATGACTAAGAACATAGGTCGTCTTTTCATCACATAACCCTCGTTCGGACAACGATTGAATCAGTCGTAAATTTTCTCCTAAATTCATGTGAATACCACCAACATATGTCATGTTTTGTCCTGTACAATCCAATGAGATCGCATCTAGTTTTAATTGATTTTCTTCTAAATAATCCAGAACTTCATCGGTTGGAAATCCTGTATCATGTGTATAAAACAAGCGTTTCCCATCACGTTCAATCACATAAATGAAACAATCTCCATTTTTTTGACCATGAACAGCTGGTAGTGTATGAACTTGATACTCACCAATTTGATACTTTTCAAATGGCGCTAATTCTTGAAACTCGATTCGTTCAGGTTCAATCATTTTTTCTAATTCAAATGCACGATCAAAGAAGCGATGAACAGTTGCATTACCATAAACGGTCAGTTTTTTATCCAAATCATTCGCATACGAGCTCATTCGAAAAGCCAAATCTTCTGCATATAAATGATCGCTGTGCCAATGTGTAATCAATAAATGTTCAATCTCATTGAAATTCAGCTGATGTTCCCGTAAATGAAAATAGCTATCTCCAGGAAAATCAATTAATAACTCACCATCATCTATTAAGGTTTGTGTCTGAGTTCGTAAGTCTTTTCCACCATGTTCTCGTGCATAACGACAAATACGACAGTTACAAAAAATCCCGGGAACTCTTTCCGCTGCCGCCGTGCCTAAATAATGAATTTTCATGTTGTTTCCTCCTACCAATAAGTTGCCCAGCTTCGATACAAACGTGTCAGTGCCTCAAAATAAAAATAGTCCCCCCAGGTAGTACATTCGTTAACTCCTGTCCCACCTGGCTTAGAGTATACGCCTTGAACTAGTAAACCATTTGATTCAGGATGACTTTTTGTCGTGTAATTCATCAGATTAACCATGATTTCCTGCGCAGCCTCTTCATATTTTTGGCGTCGTGAATCCGTTAACGGTAAGTTTTTTGCCAACTCCAACAAACCACAAACAGTAATTGCTGATGCAGACGTATCTCTTTCTTCCTCACCATCCATAAAAAACAGATCCCAATAAGCAATCTTATCTTCCGGCAAGTGGGCTAAGTAATAATCTGCTAAATAACAAGAAGACTCTAGTAACGTTGCATCACCTGTATGAGTAAAACTGATTGGAAATCCATAGATTCCCCACGCTTGACCTCTTGCCCAACAGGAATCGTCTGCGTAGCCTTGCGCTGTCGCGCCAAAACGAGGGTTTCCTGTCTCAATATCCATATAATACGTATGAAAAGTCGAATAATCCTCACGAATCAAATATTTTTGTGCCAATTTCACATGATTTTTAGCTGCTTCTCGATAACGTGGGTCGCCTGTTTCATTTGAAGCAAAATACAGTAAAGGCAAATTCATATTGCAGTCAATAATCATTCGACCTTGTTGCTCTTTATCAGAAAGCTCCCCCCATGCTTGGAAAATCTTCGCTGTTTCGTTATAACGTCGCATTAAAACATCCGCGGCTTGGAGCGCCATTTTTCGTGAAGAAGCTGTGTTATTTTCACGATAGTCGGCAACTGCTGCCAAGGAGTATAAAAAACCAATATCATGGTGGTTCAAAACAATTTCTTCATCTAGTCGTTGTTGAAATACTTCTAGCTGTTTGGTAATCACTTGCTGAATTCGCTTGTCTGGTCGATAGCCTTGAGCCAAATGCAGCATACCAATCCAAAAACCATCTGTCCAATCTGCGTTTTCAACAGCTGGATAACAATAGTTTTTAGAAACTGCTGCCGGAACTAAGGTTTCAAATGTTGTCAGGTTCTCAATGATTTTTTGATAAACAAATTCAAGCTCTTGTGCTACTTTTTCTTTCGTTAGCATATTGCCCTCCAATTTAATACAAAACAATTTTTTCTTGGTCAGTAGCTACAACCACTCGGCCATAATAATATTCTCCCTCAACACAATAGGCTCTTCGCCCATGGGCAGGCTCTTGATGCTGAATTAGAATGAGTTTTTGTGTGCGATCTTTCAACTGAACCTTGATTGCTTCCACTACTTCATCTGGTTGTTGTTCTGCTTCTGAATAAACGGGTAGCTTTTCAACTTTTGTAACCAGTCCTTGTGGGTTTAAAAGATAAGTTGTTGCGGCTGTTCCTTGAATATTTTTCTTTGCTCTCGCACAAGTGATTTTTCGCAATTCATTATAGGTTGGCGCACTATTTTTTTCGTAACATTCCCAGCGTGCTTCTTTTGCTAAACATGAAATCTCGTAGCCTAATTCTGGGAAGATTAACATACTTTGCTTTTGTTGAACTGTTGATGAATCAAAGTGAAAAAAGGTTTCAATTTCATGATTTCCGCGACAAATATAGCTGTCACTAACAAAGCTGAATCCCTCCGGAAAATGAATCACTTTACGATCGACGTACACTGGATCAGCTAATGTAAAATAACCCAAATGTCCACCTTCAAAAAACTGGATGCCTGACTTTTCGGTAGCTTTTTGATTGATTGGTGTCGCCACTTTGACACTGTCCCACGCATCTGTATGCTGATTAAAGTTTTCTTTATCAACCACGATGGTATTATGCGCTGTTGCTTCTTTGAAAACCAGTCGGTGCTTACTTAATTCGTAGCTGTATCGACCTGAATCAATCAAGATATCTTTTCCTTGATAGGCTAAGTCAATATGGAGTAAATCATCATGTCCATGCCCGCCCCCCAGAGGTCCGCATTTAAACAAATGATACGTCAGTGGGCTTTTTGCAATCATGATTCCTGCTTGCTCAAAATGATGAAAGGCTTCTTTCAATAACAAGCAATCGGTAATTGGAAATTGACCTCTTCCTAAAGAAGTTTTTGCAAAAAAGGTTAAGTCTGCTTGATTTTTTTTCACTGGTTCTTCTGGATTGGTTAAAATAACTTCTGCATATTGCAATAAGCCCGTCATATCTTCTTGATCGCTATCGCCATACATTGGTTGCTGACCATTTGGTTTCACAAATAAGCTTGCTGCTCTTGCCAATTGTTTCGCATAGTCAACCATTTTTTCTGGTACGTCAGTTGCTGTCCTTTGAGCGAGTTGTAAAATTTCCAATAAACAAAGCAAAACTTCATTGTGATACATAAAAGATTGTTCTCGTTGCATACCATCTGCTTCCACTTGTAAAGCGAATGAATGCGTTAAGTAAAAGAGACTTTCTGCTTGCCATAAATCTGCCTTCTCGAAATTGGGAAAAGCTAGACTTAAACTATACAACCCTGCAATTTCTAAAACCTGCCAGTTGCTCTGCCCTCGTTCAATTGATAAATTTTCGTAGAGATACGTTCCTTGAATCTCAAGAGCTGTTTCTACTTTTTGCTTCAATTCGTCCGAAAAAAGTGGCAAGAAGCGATTCATTTCAACTAGCTTCAACCAATTGACTACACGTAGCCCAACATCAATGGTTCGCCAGCTAGACTGTTTTGTTAGTTGATTTAGCGGATTATGTTGAAGAAACGCGTGTAAAAAACGTTCAAGATATTCTTGGTACTCTGGCTCTTCAGTTAATAAATAGGCCAATCCTACATCAACTAAAAAGCGATGACGATGTAACATATAGAGCCATTCCAAATCACCATTTGGACTAGTTGACCACTCAATGTCTGCTACTTGCCAGAAAACAGGCTCGTGGGTTCTTTCCATGTCCCATGCGTTATCAAAAAGATATTCCCCAGAAACAAACCGTTGACTCCTCGCAAGCAGTTCTTGACACTCTTTTTCGTTATTTTTTAGCAACTCTTCTTTAAATTCAAACAGCTCTTCTTGACTTGTGCAATTGAAAAAACCTTTAAAATTTTGCTCCATGTCACTGACTCCTATGCCATGATAGGTGCTTCAGAAAAATGAATTTCATAGATTGGCACACCTTCTGTTTCAAAAATAATGACTTCATTTATCCCTTTTTTCCAAAAGAAATCAGGAATGAATAAAGACTGGGTCGGCCCTGCTTGCCAATAGCGCCCGATGTTTTCCCCATTCACGAAAACAACACCTTTACCAAAACTGCTGCAATCTAAAAACGTATTTCCAACTTCCTCTAGCAATAGCTCAATCTTATAAAAACTTGGTGTTTTCGCGATTGTCGCTTTGGTAAAATCAATTTTTTCTAACTGCTCCGGTTGCAATTCTAACGGATAATGTTCCCAATCAGAGATGTAATGAATATCCTCCATCACCCCACTTCGAATCCCTTTTCGTTGACTATCTGCAACTAACTTCGGCCCATAATTATTTCGGCCCATATTTTCAACCAACAAACTCAATTCATTTTGTTCTTTAGTCAATTCGCATGCAAATTCTTGTCCTAATTCTGCCTGATATTGGGTTGTAATCAACTGCTGATTCATGAAAAACTGCACACGATCCAAACCATCAACAACTTTCATTTTGGCAATATGACGTTTGTTCAATAATTGGCTACGATACAAAGTATACCCAAAATTTTGTCCGATTTTTTCCATTGGTAAGGTGTAGTCATTGATTATCGGTTCACTGATTTCTTCCAAAACAGAAAACAAACTGACACTTTCCTTCACTGCATAAGAACCTAAGTAAATTGTCTTTGGATAAACAGGTTTTGAAATTTTAGCTGTTGGTACTTCTTCTTGAATAACTTTTTGAATAGCAAAATATTTTTCTGTTGGCATACCCCATTCTGTTAATGGCGCATCATAATCATAAGAAGTGATCTGTGGTTCATTGGTTGCTCCTGCATCTGAACAACCATTATAAAATCCAAAGTTTGTGCCACCTTGAAACATATAGAAATTAATACTCCCTTTTTTTAACACTTGGCGTACTTCTTCTGCTGTTTCTTGTGGATCACGACGAATAATTGGTTTCCCCCAAGAATTGAACCAGCCATCCCAAAACTCCATGCACATGTAAGGTTCCTTCAGTCCATTTTTTTCCTGATAATTCTGTAACCATTTGAAGTTTTCATTTGCATCAGAACCAAAATTTGCTGTAGCTAAAATACCTTCTTGTGGTAAAGTTCCAGCTTCTAAAACTTCTTCCCAGCCACCATCTGAAGTTACTAAAGGAACATCAAAGTAACGACGGAGTTCCTCTGCCAAAAATTTTAAATACATTTTATCTTCGCCGTAAGAACCATATTCATTTTCTACTTGAACAAGCAACAAACGCCCTCCACGTGTAACTTGATATGGCGCCAATTTTGGTAATAATACATGATAATATTCTTTCACCGCCTGCAAATAACCTGGATGTTGGCTGCGAATACGCATGCTTGGATCTGCCAATAACCAAGCTGGCAACCCACCAAAATCCCATTCTGCACAAATATACGGGCTTGGTCGAACAATGATATACAAACCTAATTCTTCTGCAATATCTAAGAATTTAGTTACATTCGCAATCCCAGTAAAATCAAACGTTCCCTTTTGTGGTTCATGTAAATTCCAAGGGATATACGTTTCCACGCAATTACAGCCCATTGCTTGCAAATTTTGTAACGTTTGACGCCAATGTGTCGGGGCAATTCTAAAATAATGAACGGCACCAGAAATCAACTTGATTGGCTGCCCATCCACGTAAAATTCTTCTTTGACTTCGAAATTCATCCTGCAGTTCCTCCTAAAATTCTTATTTGATTGCAGAGTCTAGACCATTTGACTTGAATTTTGATTGTAAAAACATATAAAGAAAGACAATCGGGATAACTGACGTTGCTAAGACCGCCATCAGCGCACCATAATTCAAAGGATCGTAATTGTTTTGTGTCATGTTTTGAATAATTAATGGTACAGTGAATTTTTTTGAATCGGATAAAACAATCAACGGAATCAAATAAGAATTCCAGTAGCCCATAAATGTCAGTAACGCTGTCGTAATGATACTTGGTGTCAACACTGGAACAGCAATTTTCCAAAAAATCGTCCACTCACTAGCACCGTCGATCCGGGAAGCTTCCATCAATTCATTGGGAAACTGCTGTGCATATTGACGCATCATAAATACGGAAGTTGTCGAAGCAACACTCGGAATGATTACCCCGGCAAACGTGTTCGTTAAACCAAACTTACTTAAAATATAGAAGGTAGGAATCAATGTAGCAAAACTTGGAATCATTCGCGAAACCATCACTAAATTAAAGATAAGATTGCTACCTTTAAACCGGTATTTTGCCATAACATAACCAGCTAACGTTGTGACAATCGTCGAAAGTGCTGTCCCTACCAATGTGATGACAGCTGAATTAAATAAGACTCGGATATAATTATATTTTTCTTGTATCTCACCGAGGTTTTTCAAAAAATGTGGGCCAATCGTAAAATTGATTTTTTCCCCTAAAATGACATCATTCGATTGTGTCGAAGCAATGAGCATATAAACATAAGGTAAAGCAAAGATCACTAAACCAATCAGCAAAACGAAATAAATAAGTAAAGGGTTCAATTTACGCTTCATTGTTTTTTCCTCCTACAATAAACTGAATGATTGATAGGATTGCAGCGATAATTACCATCGTCCAGGCAATCGCAGAAGCTTTCCCAAAATCAACCATTTCAAAACTTGTTTTATACAAATTCACACCAACTGTTACTGCAGAAGATTCTGGTCCAAATCCATTTTTGAATAAGATGTTTGGCACTTCAAAAGCACCTAACCCATTGATTGTCGAAAGAATCATTCCCATCAGCACAACTGGTTTTAACAAAGGAATCGTGATTTTAAAGAACTTGTGGAAACTATTTGCTCCATCGATATCCGCGCTCTCATAAATTTCTGAAGAGATATTTTGCAATCCAGCTAAAAACAAGACTGTGTAATACCCAACATTCAACCAGATTGAGATAATGATGATGGATACTCGTGCCCAAAATGGATCCGTTAGCCAAGGAATCGGCTCCATTCCCAAAGTTGTTAACACGGTATTGAACAAACCTGTTGGATTATAAAAAGTTAAAAATACGGATGACACAGCAACAATCGATGTGATTGCCGGTAAATAATACACTGTTCGGAAAAAACCTTTTCCTTTAATCGTTGGCTTATTCAACAAAACAGCAAAAATCAAAGCAAAGAAAATCGTAATCGGAATTGAAAAAATCATAAAGATGAATACATTGAAGTATGATTTAAAAAACAATGGATCTTTAAAAATAGCTGTAAAATTATCTAAACCAATAAAATCAATGGATGTCGATACTTTTGAAAAACTAAATCCTAATGACATCACTGCTGGAATCAATAAAGTAATGATGAAAAATGCTAAAAATGGCAACAACATGATGTAAGCTGTTCGGGAATAATTCGTAATGCCTTTTTTCTTTTTTGGAAATTCCATGTCCAGATGCTCCTTTTCTGTTCTAAAAATAGGTTAGGACAGTATGGCAGCCCTCACTATCCTAACCCGTTTCATTTACTCGTTTATTTCTACGTTGTATTTCGACGCAAAATCTTCTGCCTGTTTCTTCAATGCTTTATCAACAGACATACCATTATTCTTGATGTCATAGCTTGCAGCCTCAATATAATTATCTAAATCTGCTGAGTAAGGGAATGCGTAACCCTTGATACTATTTTGACTAATTTCATCTAGAGTCAATAAAATCTTTTGGTTTCCGTAATAAGGAAACTCTTTTTGAGCAACTTCACTTTGATAAGCAGTCACGTTTGCAGGCAAACCACTTAGTTCCATATAAGCATCTAAAGCATCTTTATCCGTTAATGCAAAGGTAATGAATTGTAGTGCAGCTAACGCATTATCTGATTTTTTAGGTACATAATAGCTAGAACCACCACTCATTGGTGAAAAGTTTTTCGATTCGTCCACCGCAGGAATCGCACTGATTCGCCAGTTTCCTGCATCATCTGGATAATCCGTTGCTTGATAAGAAGCCAACCAGCCACCGGCAAAGATTACGCCACACTCTTGCCCAATCACTGTATAATCTTTTGAATTACCATAGGCCACTAAATCTTCATCTTGAAGTTTTTGAATGATTTCGTACGATTTTTTAACAGCATCATCTAATAAATTCAATTTTCCATTTTTATCAAATAGAGACACACCTTGTTGTTCCGTCAAATATTTAACAAGATCTAATTCTCCTGTATCACGCATGAATAATAGCTTTTTACCCGTTTTTTCTTTTAATTTCTTTCCTGCATCAATCAACTCGTCCCAATTTTTGATAGTTGTTACGTCAATCCCGGCTTCTTTAAAAGCGGTTTCATTATAGAACATGCACGCATTTCCCCAATCATTAGGAAAACCAAATACTTTTTTCGACGGTGCAATATTCCCCAACATGTTCATTTTTGCATCATAAAAATCTTTGCCATACTCTTTTACAAAGCCAAAGTCTTCAGATGAATAAAACAAATCTTCAAACTTGTCAAAAACCGAACCAGCATTACTATCTTGCAAGAAAATCAAATCTGGCATTTTTTCGTTTGCAACTAATTTTGGCGTTACCTTTTGAACCATCGGGATGGCAGGTGCGACATCTACTGGATTCAATTCCAATTCTGTATCATACTTCTGATTGTAAAGCTCAATGGATTTTTGCAAATAATCGGTATTTTTGCCTTTTGGAACATAGACCTCGATACTTGCTTTTTTCACGCGTTCTTCTTTTGCCAAATCCTTAGCAGAATCTGCCCCGGCTTCTGCTTTTGAATCACCGCCACCACAAGCTGCCAAACTAACTACTGCCAATAATCCTAAAGCACCGCTCAACAATTTTTTGTACTTCATAAAGTACCTCCTAAATTTTTGTAAACGCTTTATTCATTCGTAGAATACACGAAAGCTAGTCAAAGGTCAATAAGTTTAGTGAACTTTTTTATTTTATTCACTAAACTTATTGGAATTAATTTTTATAGGGTCTTTTTAAATAAAAAAGAGGTATGACAAACGCATTGTCATACCTCTGGTTTCCGAGTGAATGTTGTCCCAAAACAGCTCCTCCACCTAGCTTGCAAGCACTTCAAAATAGGAATTAGCTATTTGGGGTGCTATCTCGTCGGAGTTAAGTGTTTTGCTCCACAACCTTTTCCCTCGGTGTTCCCCAAGTAGCTTCTTCGGTAATATGTCCTCCTTTCTTAAAACTCCGGGAAGCTATTTTTAGAAAATATTCCTTATTACCTGAAGCTAAGCACTTTGTGTCACTACCTTTATTCACGGTGTTCACCAAGCAACTTCTCGAAATAATTCATAACTGTCCAAAAATATGGAGAGCTATTTTTGTCAGTTGCTCATTATTTTTTCGAAGCAGAACGCTTGGAGTCACAACCTTTTCCTATTCATCCGCTTAAACAGTGAAACAAATAATCAACCATTAATCCAGTTTAATCGCCTGTACTTCCACGCAAACTGAGTTCCGTCGCAATAATTAATTTTTTAGCTACTTGTCTGCCAGTTTCTAATTTCTCCAACAGTAACTCCACGCTTGCTTCGCCCATCAGTTCTGTATGTATTCTAACTGAACTCAACGTTGGAAAAATATGTTTAGCAACACTCGTATCGTTGAACCCAATTAACGATACCCTTTCAGGTACCTTGATTCCCGATTCTAGCAATGCTCTTAATGCACCAACTGCCAAAGGATCATTTGCGATAAAAAATGCCGTTGGTAACTGTTGCCCTAAGGTAACGATTGCTTGTTTCATCATCTCGTAACCACTTTCGACATCAAAGCTACTTTGAAATACATTTTCCTCCCGATACACGTCGCGTAAACTCGTGTATTTCTCAAAAGCAATTGTTCGCTTATCTTTTCCAACAGGATGATTAGGTAATGTTTTGCCGTAGTCCAAACCACCAATGAACCCAATATTCTTATGGCCACGCGCACAGAAAAAGTCAATCACACTATTCACAGCTTGATCAAAGTCTAGTGAGACAGAATCATATTTGGTTGAAAGAATATCCATTCCAACAAAAACCAAGTTATCTGTAAAATCAATTAATGATTGTTGTTGTTCTGGCGTACATTCGCCAATCGAAATAATCCCAATTACCTCTTCGTCAAATATGCGTGTATCGTTATAAAAATAGCGCACAATCTCATAGCCTTCATCCAAAATCTTCTTTTCAGCACTCATTCTTAGTGAAAGATAATATACATCATCTAGTTCATCTTTTTCCGTCATCCACTGAACGATTGCGATTTTTCCTTTATCAATTACGCGATTCCGTTTATATTTGGTATATTCTAGTTTCTCTGCTGCTTCAAAAATTCGTTTTTTCGTTTCATCACTTACCGATAATGTTTGATCAAAATTCAATACTCTAGAAACGGTCGTCTTAGAAACGCTTGCTAAATCTGCAATGTCTTTAATTGTTGCCATGTCAGCACCTCATTCTTCAATCCTTCGTTTTAATAAAAAATCTAACATATACGAGTTCAGTAAACTGAACAAAATACCTATCACTACTGATTTTACCCCATAAGTCAAAAATCCCAAAGCCAGTACCATCACATTGATGTAACGGATTCCTCTGGCAATACTAAATTCTGGATGTTTTTTATTGATTGCTAAAGCAATGACATCCATTCCTACCGTAGAAGCATTCGCGGAAATGCAGCAATAATACCCAATCGCGATAAAAATACAAGCAAAAAGAAAATCGACAACCAAATTGATTTGCACATTGAGTTTCAGCAAATAAAACATCGTAAAGAACAGATTGTAGCAAATACTGCTAACGATTGATTTGAGAAAGTTCCCTTTGCCCAGAAAGAACCAACAAAAAATCAGTAGCAAGACTGTTACACCAGAGGTTAAATAAAAAATCGGTATTTGCGAGATTTTTTCTAAAATCATCGCGACACTTGTCACGCCTCCATTGATAATATTATTCGGTTTCATCCAATTTGCGTAAGCAAACCCTAAAAAAACATTTCCAACAATAACCTTTAAAATATTTTTTTGTTCTGTTGTCGTTATTTTACTTTGAATCACAGCTTTTCGCATTCATACTCCCTCCTAACAAAGCGCTTTCATTTCATTCTAGTAGACTATACCATTGATTCACCTATTTTTTCAAATAGTTTAGTGAAAATTCAGTAAAATAATTTAAATATTTTTGACCATCTATCTTTACATAAAAAAAGAAGAACGAGCGCAAACCCGTTCTTCCTTCTTAACTTCAGTCTTTCCTGCTATTCTCACTGTTTACGATTTGCAGCAACTAAATCAATAAATTTTTACAGTAGCTCATCATTTTGCGTGGCCATTAGCTAGTAAATTACCCTTACGTTATGACTATTTCAAAATAGTGAACGCCTATGCCGAAATAACTCCTCGAAATAACTCTCAACGATCCAAAAATATGAAATGCTATTTTTGCCAGTTGCTCATTATTTTTTCGGAGCTGAACGCTTGGCGCCACAACCTTTTATTCCCACTCAACTTCCAACTGACTAGATCCTCCTGTCATACCTGCTGTTTGAACTTGCGCACTTCTTCCATCTTCACTAATTGTTATATTTTCATCTGCGTGAATAACTGTTTTAACTGCTTTTGAAAAATTCAACGTCAGTGTTTCATTCGTTTGTAGCGGATTAGCAACGGTTACCTTCGCCTTATTTGATTCTTCTTTCAACAAAACGGATGCCGGATGGCTAAAGGTAATTCCTGCCACCGTTTGATTGGCTGCCCAAAGATTTGCTGCTGTTATTCCAGTGACTGTATCTTTGACACTTTGATTTGCCTTTTCATTTGATAAAATTTCGATTCGATTTTGTTTTGCATAATTCTCAAGACCTTGCTTTGTTGCATTTGGTAAAAGAACATACGCATACTTTTCATCGATTGGTTTTTGACCATGGTTAAGCAAAACTTTTTGATAGTTTTCCGTATACACTTGACTGTTTGGGAAACCTTCATTAATATCACTGTATTTTCCAGTACGCTGTTCCTTAACCAAAGTAATTGTTTCTTCTTGAGGGAAGTAATATCCAATACTCTGATTTTTTTGTGAAGATGACAATAGGAGCCACTCATTTGCTTGCATCGTTTGTTCGCCGTTGCTGGAAACTTCACCTTGATTTGTCAACAACTGGTACGTACTGTTGGAATCAAGCATTCGGTTTTCAATCACTGTTTCAATCGAAGCTGACGTCGTCCCTTGAATGCCTGATCCTAATGCAACAATTTGGTCATCAAATACAAACCAAGATTTCTGTGCTTTGAGATCCATTGGTAAAACCGTACCGTTATTTTTCGTACCTGCTTTGTTTAACGCCATTCCAATAGCGGCATTTTCCCCGTCTGTTGCACCACCTACTTGTTTTTCTGAAGAACGCACCGTCGTAAATGAGCTCACTTCATCTGCTAATTTGACTGTATCAACTGTCGTACCAGGTAATCGGTATGGGTCAATCGTCGGCCAATAGCCTTCCCCATATTGCTGGTCTTGATTGAATAAATACAGCATGCCATCTGATGTATGCCAGCCTCGTTTATTCTCTTTGTTACCTGCCTCAAATGAAGAAATTCGGTTCGAGTACATGCTAAGTCCCACACTAAAATCACCGCTAGCATACACATAACGATCCATTGCACCATACAATTTGCTTCCTAGAAACGGTTTTTCTTTTCCAAGAATCGTTTCATCGCTCATCACCTGTTTCGTTAACAATAAATCCTTGAAATCACGTGCGTTGGTATAGTAATAAGCTGGATTCTCCTTCAACCAATACTTGACACTTTCCTTCAATTGACTGTTTGCTGATGGGTCTGCAAATTCTGATACTAGCAACAAATTATACATTGTTGGTGAACCAAAACCAGTTGTTTTTGTCGAAGTTGCCCGCGAAATTGAACGCCCATTCACCATTGGCATCATTTCACCTTTCTCAATTAACGGAATAAATGCATTATTCACGTTTGTCACAAAAGAATCTGTTACATCCTTTGGTAAATTCCATTTTGAATTGGCTAAAATTCCTAAAATCTTACTTGTTCCTTTCACCAAAACATTTCCATATGAACCAGTATATGGAATATCCCAATGTTGAATAAACGAGCCATCTTTATAGAATCCATCTCCTTTTGTCACAAGTGCAAAAACTTCTTTGATACTTTCTCCGGAAACACTTAATTTATCTCCATTTTTTTGTAAAATACCCAAGCCCATGATCGTTAACGCTAAATCCGTCCGATTCGCTCCTGTCGTTTGGAAATTGGGAATAAAATGCAAATCAACAAAGGTTCCTTGTGGCTTACCATACAATTGTTTATAAGGATCTGGAACATATCGTGAAATTACTTGCGTGTATTTCGCTAATTGGTCCGGTGTCAGTTCGTCTTTCATAATCATTAGAATATCAATAAATTTTTGTGGCACACCAATCTGCCAATCCCACCAGTTGCCGTGATATTTTTTCCCATCATATTTTCGAACATCTACCATAAAATCAAGCGCCTCGACAATGTCCGTTCCTATCTGTTGATTTTGGTAAAGCGCCGTTCCCTGTGTCCCGTAAGCCCGAGCCAAAACAGAAAGATTAGCAAATTGCGTTGTTATATCTGCTGAGGCTGTGTCTGAAGCTACCTTTTCCCACAAATATGTGCGACTGGATTCTTTATTTAGTTTCCCATATAATTCATTCGCTTGTTCTGACAGCTTTTGCGTATACGCAATAACATCTGGATCATTTAACAATTCAGGATTTTTTTCAAAATCACCAACAAGATTGGTTTTCCATTTTTGTTGCAACTCTTTTGCTTCTGCCTCTGTTGGATCATTTGACTCTTCTGGATCTAAAGGAATTGAACCAATCTCCCCATTTTTTAACGCCACTACCTTCAACGTCACACGATCACCAAAAAGACGAATACCAATTTTTCCTTGCCAATCTCCATCAATGCTTCCATTGCCATTAGGATAGTTGACTTCTTGATTTTCATATAACAAGTGACCATTCAAATAAGCCATAATTTTTTTCTCTTCATAGCGCACCAACAAACGATATGTTTTTCCTTTGACCAATGGTGAACCTTTAATTGTGGTAATCCATTTTCCACCCGGTTGCCCTAGCTGCCAGTCCCCATCTCCATTGTAAGCAAAGGATTGCCAAGTCGCTGAATCAGTCTCACTACCTCTAAAAATCACCCCAAAGTTTTTTTGTCCTTCATAAAGAAAGCTTATCTCAACTTCGCCAGTTTTCTTTAACGGTGCATCTTGTAAAATACTCACAGATTCAATTGAAGTGCCTTGTGTTGTATTACTAATAACTAATTGATTCTCACTGAGACTAGTCTTGGAAGTCCCTTTGATATCTAACCAATTCCCTTTTTCTTGACTAAAATTAGTTTCAAAAATCTCCGCTGCTTTTACTGTTGTACTCTGAAACATACCAATAACAATGATACTTCCCACTAACGATAACCACTGAATCATCTTCCGTTTTTTCATCCAATACCTCCTAGATGACTTACCCACAGCATCTGCCTTTAATCCAATCGCAACACAACTAAATAAAGCGTTTTCAAAAAGCATGATAGCATAGACTTTATTTTTAGTAAACATATAAGATAATTCACTAAACTACTTCTCCCCCCAAAGTTTCTTTCGTAAAATACGGATTTTAAGCTATTTTATATCCGTCCAGAACATTGATTACAGACAAAGAGCCAAACAGACTACCCTCCTGTTTGGCTCTTTTATTGTTAGAAAAACCTAATAGATTCGTTTATTGCCGTTTTTAACAAACAGCCACTCTTCATCAACATTTTTACTCACCTTTTTCAATAGTTTTAACAAAGTTTCTCTTTCATTGGCTGAAAGATCGAGTAAAGCAGCTTTTTCTGAATAGGCTTCCTCACGTTTTAAATAGTCATAAAATGCTTCTGCTTTTTCAGTTGCATATAATCGACGAATTTTTTTATTTTCAGCATCAATTTCTTTCCGAACTAAACCAGCATTTACAAGTTTTTGAACAGACTTCGAGACAGTTGTCCGGTCTTGCTTGACCAGCTCTGCTACTGCATCATTGATGATACCCGGATTTTCATAGATTCTTGTTAAGTACAGATATTGTTCTTTGTTTAGCTCTAATTCCTTGAACTCAACATTGCTGATGTATGATAACGAACGGGAAATAATTCCAATTTCTCTTAAAATTTCAGACATTTTTTACTCCTCTGCAGGCAATAGATAGGTTTCCAAATTAAGCACTTCAATTATTCTATCTAAGTCTGCTACTTTCACCACCATGGTTTGATCTGGACGTCCTGGTGCGAAAACTAATTTTTCATGTGTCAATAACTCTTCGTCAATAATCACTGGAACATGTGCTTCGTAGCCAAAAGGTGATACAGCTCCAGGTTTTTGCCCCGTTTGTTCTTCCATCATTTCCGCAGAAACAACCGACACTCTTTTGCCAATTAACTTACTTAACCGTTTAAAATCACTCTTTTTCGTTGTGAAAGTCAGAAAAATATAGTTATTCTTTTGTTTATCTTTTAGGTATAAACTTTTGGTTTCTGTGCCAGAGAATCCTTGCTCTGCCTTGACCACTAACGCATCTTCATTGGTGTAAATCGCGCGATGATTATATAACTCAAAATCAATGTGTGCTTGACTAAATACTTCTTCTAAATTGATCAAAATGGCTCACTCCTCAAAATTGTTGAAAATTCTACATTAACTAGTTATAAACTTAACGCTTTTTTGTTGAAAAATCAACATTTTTTCATTGATGGATTGGTGATTTTTTAATCTATATTTGCAAGGAGCATAAAAAAATAACTTGTTAGAGTTACTAACAAGTTATTTTAATCATTTTCTTGTCAAAAAATTTTAAACTTTCGTTTTATACATTTCCCACAATTTCAGTAAAGCCATCTTTCAATTGTTGGTTCTCTGTCTCTTTGAAATATAAATAATTATCAGGATTTCCTTGATTCTGGCTCGTCACCAAGACTTTAGGAACACCCGCATCAATCGTAAAGAAATAAACATGCTTAGCTAATGATGCTTGCGTCTCCACATCAGAATAGACCGCTACTAACGCATAGCCAGCATTTGCTTCGCCATTTTCTGACCAAGTTAAAGTAATTGGCACATTATTGACTGTCGCTTGCCAGCCATTTGTGTTAGCAAGAACCGTATCAGGAAGCTGTAAGCCATATAAATTAACGTTATTGCCGGGACCATATTCTTTATAACTTTGTTTCATAGTTTGTCCCCAGCTAGCCATAAATGTGTTTAATTGTTGTGCCTTAGCCTCATTCCACAAAACATTCACCACTTGACTTTCTTTAATCGAAGAACTGCTACTTTCCGAAGTCTCTTGTTCCTCACTAACTGATTCCGTAGAAGTAGATATTGAGTTTACTTCTTTCTTGGCAGATGAATGCTCTGTAGACGACATGCTTGTTTCTTTAGTGGCTATTGTAGATGATGATGTAGAAATAACTTCCCTATTTTTTTGGCAAGCAGTCAATAGCAATGCTGCGAACAGCAAACTGGTAATCCATACTTTTTTCATTTTATAACTCCTCATAAAATAACTTTATTTTATCATTACAAAGTTATTATAACGAACTATATCTATTACTACAATTACCTACGAATTGTAAATAGTGAAAACTTATGCTGATTTGAAAAAGGTACTAATGAAGACAAAACAACTTGTTCTTTCTGTTCATAATTTTTGTCAGATATCTTTTCTGATTCACTTATTAAAATCAATAAAATAAGCAATTAATTCAGTAACTACGCTCTTGGTTCAAGTAAAATCAAAGTCGGTTCCGCTAGCTTTTTCAGTTATACTTGAAATAAATCAAAGACTTTTTGTGTAACCTTCAATGATAATGGTAAAATGACATAAAACGATATGGAGGAATAAAACTTGAATAATGAAAATTTAGTCCAATCAAATACCGTAGCAACTTCTTTTCAACTAAGCCCGGTTTATTTTTCAAAACAAAGACACGAAAATTTGAAAACATTCTGTATATGACAGTTACTTGCATAGTTATTTTTCTAGTTACATTTTTAAATATCTCATAAAACACTGAAATTACTTGTTCATATACTTATTAAAAATTCTCTAGCAATTTACTTCTATAGTTGGTCGTACAGAAACACTATTCTTTTCTTTATGATTATCACTAAAATCAATCAAAAATAGTTACTTATAAATCATCACCAGTGAAGTTATCTTACATAGTATCCCCACAAAAAGATCCAAGGACTCGAAAATATAAAAATATTTTCGAGTCCTTGGTTTTTTTTATTTACTATTTCTTGAATGATTTAAGTAAAATGGCTGTTAGCCTACTGAGCCTTTTTGACTATTGTCGCTAAGCTTATTTCCCCTTATTTTATCACGCACACTTAGCCTATAAAATGTCATTCTTCTTTTTTAGAGAGTCTATCCCCTAAAGTATATGATAAAATCAAATAAATGAATATTATTTAAAAATAAAAAAATGAGTATTATCATCATCTTTAGCAGAGGAGTTATTACATTGAAAAAGGTCTCACTGATATTCATAGGTACACTTATAGTAGGTCTTGTAGGATGTTCTGCAACACAAAAAGCAAGTAATAACAATGAACTTCAAGTTACAGAAGAGACACAAGAAAAAAGTTCAACAACTAATAAAGAGCAAATTACAGAAATGACACAACCAAATAAGCCAGCAGCAGATATGGCATACATCGATATATCTGGAACTTTTTATACTACATCAGGTGATACTGCACGTGTAAAATTATTAAGCAAAAACAAGTGGGAAATATTTTATTCAACTTTAGAAGGTGAAGTTAATGCTACCTTTGAAACGAACTGGGAAATTTCAGGTCAGGAAAAACAATCAAAAACACCAATGGAAAAATCTGATGAATATTCTGGATTTCATGTGCTCGTAACGTATGTAAATGAATCAGATATTGAAATCATTATGGAAGACGGTGACCCTACTCATAAAATGGTCTTCACTAAACAAAAACCAAAAGAAAATGAAAACTATGAAATTGTTTTACAGGGAGACCTCTCTCCATTTGCTGGTCAATTTTCAAGTGACTATTTCAACAAAAAAATTGTAGACTCTGGATTTACTTTAGGTGGCTATGCCCCAGATGATTATTATAATAATAGAACTACTGTATTCCCTACACTATCTGCAAATGGTTATTGGGATGGGATTACTTCCCACGGAAATTATGAAATAAAAGCATCTGATATGCCGCAAAAAACAAATGGCTATTTTGAAGTACGTGTACACGGAACTAATCCAGTAACTAATTATGGAGAGCTAGCATTCTTCTTAGTTCCACCAAATGTAAGTGGGCCTGATGGAACCTTGAGTAAGGATAGACGAGTTTTCCAAGTACTTTTTGATGGGAAGCTACGTTTACTTGAGTATCAAAAAGAAGATTGGTGGAAAGAATATCAATCACAATAAAAATTTTATTTAGCCCTCCTAATTTCTCTCTTAAAGTAATACTATTTTAACATTTTTCAGGAGATAATTGATAAAATCGAAGGCAAACAAGAAGCCAAGAATGCTATAGTAACAGCATTCTTGGCTTCTTGTTTGTTCTTTTACCCCACAGACCCTTCCATCTCATAACTGATCAAACGATTGAGTTCAACCGCATATTCCATTGGAAGTTCTTTAGTGAATGGCTCAACAAAGCCCATCACGATCATTTCTGTCGCTTCTGATTCAGTCAAGCCACGGCTCATCAAATAGTAGAGCTGCTCTTCGGAAATTTTTGAAACTTTCGCTTCATGTTCTAAAGAAACTTGACTGTTGTGGATTTCATTGAATGGAATCGTATCTGATTTTGATCGTTCATCCATAATAATCGTGTCGCATTCAATGTGAGAAATAGATCCTGCGCTGTCTTTAGCAAAGGTTACTTGTCCACGATAGTTGACTTCGCCACCGTCTTTTGAAATTGATTTTGAGACGATAGAGCTTGAAGTGTTTGGTGCATTGTGAATCATTTTAGCACCTGTATCTTGGATTTGATTTGCACCTGCAAAAGCGATTGACAACATGGTACCTCGAGCACCTTTTCCGTCCAAGTAAACACTTGGGTATTTCATCGTTGTTTTCGCACCAAGGTTCCCATCAATCCATTCAACTGTTGCGCCTTCGTAAGCTTTTGCACGTTTCGTTACTAAATTATAGACGTTGTCAGACCAGTTTTGGATGGTTGTATAGCGGCAATAAGCATCTTTTCTGGTATAGATTTCAACAATCGCTGCATGTAAACTATTACTTGAATAAGTGGGTGCCGTACAGCCTTCCACATAGTGAACACTAGCGCCTTCATCAACAATAATTAATGTTCGTTCAAATTGTCCAGTATTTTCTGCATTGATTCGGAAGTAGGTTTGTAAAGGAACATCTACTCGGACACCTTTTGGTACATAAATGAATGTGCCACCTGACCAAACCGCAGAGTTAAGTGCAGCTAATTTGTTGTCGGTTGGTGGAACTAATTTAGCAAAATATTCCTTGAATAATTCTGGATATTCTTTCAATGCAGAGTCAGTGTCAGTAAAAATAATTCCTAATTTTTCGAATTCCTCTTTCATGTTGTGGTAAACCACTTCTGATTCATATTGAGCTGAGGCTCCTGCTAAATAAGCACGTTCGGCTTCAGGAATACCGATTTTTTCAAAGGTTTCTTTGATTTTTTCTGGTACATCTTCCCAATCACGAGCAGGCTTATCACTTGGTTTTTGATAATATTTAATGGCCTCAAAGTCAATATCAGACAAGTCAGGTCCCCAAGTTTGCATCGGCATTTTATTAAACGTCTCTAACGACTTCAAGCGAAACTCGAGCATCCATTCTGGTTCTTCTTTAATTCGTGACATTTCACGAATTACTTCTTCAGTTAATCCTTCTCCGGTACTGAAAACAGGTTGCACATCATCGTGAAACCCAAATTTATATTCTTCTAATTCTGGTACGCCCATATTCTCACTCCTCTTCTTTATGGTAATGGTGGGCTGTTGCTGTGCCATTTTCAGTCACTGCTTGACTCAATGCTTTCCAAGCAAGTGTGGCACACTTGATTCTGGCTGGAAACTTCGCAACGCCACTTAACATGGCTGCATCACCTAATTTTTCTTCATCGGCGACTTCATTTCCTTGTACGAGTTGTAAAAATTCAACTGTTAAGTGTTGTGCTTCGGCAACGGTTTTACCGATTACAGCATCCGTCATCATCGAGGCACTGGCTGTACTGATTGAACAGCCACTACCATCAAATGCGATATTTTCAATCACGCCATTTTTAACATCTACTTGTAATTCGATCACATCACCACAAGTTGGATTGTTTAGTTCGATTTTATTCGTTGACTCGGTCAAACTTCCACGATGGTGTGGATGGGAAGAATGATCTAGAATCACTTGACGATAAAGATTGTCTAATTTAGATAGTCCCATGTTGGAAAAACTCCTTTGTTGCGAGAATTGCTTCAACTAACCGATCCGCGTCTTGCTTAGTATTATAGAAATAAAAACTTGCTCGAGCTGTTGCAGGTACCTGTAAATAATTCAATAATGGTTGTGCGCAATGATGGCCTGCTCGAACTGCTACACCTTCCATGTCAAGTGCTGTTGCCACATCATGTGGATGTAAATTTTCTAAATTAAATGCAATCACTCCGGTACGCTTTTCTGGCTCTTGTGGACCATAAATCGTTAATCCTTTGATTGCTTGAAGTTTAGGCAATACATAAGCTACAATTTCTTCTTCATAACGATGGATTTCTGCTAATCCAATCGTTTCTAAATAATCAATCGCATGACCAAGCGCAATCGCGCCAGCGATGTTCGGCGTTCCAGCTTCAAATTTCCAAGGCAGTTCTTTCCATGTGCTATCGTAAAGTTCAACGAAGTCAATCATTTCTCCACCAAACTCAACTGGTTCCATTTGTTCTAGCCAAGTTCTTTTACCATATAAAACACCAATTCCAGTTGGCCCACACATTTTATGACCACTAAAAGCATAAAAATCGCAATCAAGTTCTTGAACATTGATTGGCATATGTGGTGCAGCTTGCGCCCCATCAACCACGATTACGCCACCTTTTTCGTGAACGAGTTCTGCTAAATCTTTCACTGGATTTTTGACACCTAAAACATTAGAAACGTGGGCGATTGCAAGAATCTTTGTTTTTGCTGTAATTTTTTCTTTTGCATCAGCCATATCGAGTAATCTTTCTGGTGTTAATTCGATATACTTTAAGGTTGCACCTTTTTGTTTAGCCAGTTGTTGCCATGGAATGATATTAGAGTGATGTTCCATATAAGAAAGAACGATTTCGTCTCCTTCATGAATGAACTCCCCAAAGCTTCTTGCAACCCAGTTTAAACTTGTCGTCGTCCCGCGCGTGAATAGAACCTCTGCTGTTTCATTCGCATGGATAAACCGGCGAACTTTTTCTCGAGCAGCTTCGTATTCATGCGTTGCGCGTTCTGCTAAAGTATGAACCCCACGATGCACATTCGCATTATCTTTTTCATAATAGTTAGTTAGTGCAGCCAACACTTGCTTTGGTTTTTGGGTCGTTGCAGCATTATCCAAATACACCAAGGCTTCATCGTTCACTTCTTGAAATAAGATAGGAAAATCAGCACGTAATTTTTCTGCATGAATCATGCATTCAACTTCCCTTCAATGACCTCAATCAATTCTTTTTGCACTTCTTCAACAGGGATAGCCGTTAATACGGAACCAAGGAATCCGCGAATAACTAAGCGTTCAGCTTCTTCTTTATGCAAACCACGGCTCATCAAATAATACATTTCCTCTGGATCTACACGACCAACACTAGCAGCATGGCCAGCAGTTACTTCGTTTTCGTCAATCAAAAGAATTGGATTAGCATCACCACGAGCTTTATCTGAAAGCATCAAGACACGACTTTCTTGCTGTGCATCCGCACCTTTTGCGCCTTTTAAGATGTGCCCAATTCCGTTAAATGTTAACACACCTCGCTCACGAATCACGCCATGTTGTAAAATATGACCAATCGTATGTGGTGCTTTATTCGTCACACGTGTATCAATTCCTTGTGTTTGTTTGCCGCCACTAATAGCAACGATCTTAACTTCAGAATGACCGCCTTCGCCAACTAAATCAGAATCAAAGTCAGCAACAATATTGCCATCATTCATCACACCAATTGCCCAGTCTACAGAAGCATCACGTAAAATATGACCACGGCGATTCATATAAGCCGTCACATTCTCACCTAGTTGATCAACTGCGGAAAATTTCACTTTTGATCCAGCTTTCGCAATGACTTCTACCACGATATTTCCAGAAACTTTTGCTAGTTGCTCACCCGTTGTTTGAAAACGTTCAAGGTAAGAAAATTCACTATGTTCATCTGCGACAATCAAGACATGTTTAAAGAAATGTTGATCGATTGTGCCATCTTGAATAAATAAAGATTCAATTGGTTCTTCAATCACGACATTTTTAGGTACATAAAGAAATAAACCACTATTCATAAATGCTGCGTGCAAGGCAGTTAACTGATCTTCATCCATATTGACAGCTTTTGTCATATAGTATTCTTGTACTAATTCAGGATACTCTTGCATTGCAGTAAAGATGTCGGTGAAAATCACACCTTGTTCTGCTAATTCTGTCGATAATTGTTCAAAAACAGTCCAAGTTCCCTGTTGTACCAGCACTGGATTGTCTTTCATTGTATCAAACGCAGCAACATTCCCAGCATCTGTCACAACATCTGTCATTTCTTTGATATCAAATAACGGCCAGCGAGCAAATTTTACTCGTTCAATTTTTGGTAAAACCAATTCATTTGCTTTTGCCAATGCTTGTTGACGAAGCTCTGTCATCCAAGCAGGCTCTCCTTTACTCAAAGAAAAGTCGTTGACCGCGTCAAGATGGTCGAGCCAGTTTTTCTCTTTCATTCCTGCTCCTCCTTACGCTTCTTCTTCTTTGTAGTCGATTCCTAATTCTTTACTGATTCCAGCATAGCCTTCTGCTTCTAAACGTTTTGCTAAATCAGCGTTTCCAGTCATTACAACGCGACCTTCCATCATGATATGGACCACGTCAGGAGTGATATAGTTCAACAAACGTTGATAGTGAGTGATGATTAATGCACCAAAGTTTTCGCCACGCATTTCATTCACACCTTTTGCTACTACTTTTAATGCATCAATGTCTAGCCCTGAATCGATTTCATCTAAAATAGCAAATGTTGGCTCAAGCATCAACAATTGTAAAATTTCATTACGTTTCTTTTCACCACCAGAAAAACCTTCGTTCAGATAACGTTCAGCCATTTCTTCAGGCATGTTTAATAGATCCATTTTTGCATCTAATTTTTTCAAGAAAGTCATGACAGACATCTTGTTATCTTCATCACGTTTTGCATTGATTGCTGCACGCATAAATTCTGCATTAGTGATTCCTGGAATCTCACTTGGGTATTGCATCGCTAAAAATAACCCTAGTCGTGCACGTTCATCCACTTCTAAGTCTAAAATATTTTTCCCATCGAATAAAACTTCGCCTTCTGTTACTTCATAATTAGGGTTCCCCATGATTGCAGCAGATAAAGTTGATTTACCTGTTCCATTTGGGCCCATGATTGCGTGGATTTCGCCCGTTTTCATTACTAAATTAACACCTTTAAGGATTTCTTTCTCCTCGATAGATACATGTAAATTTTTTACTTCTAAGACAGACATGCCAGTTTCCCTCCAAATTCTCTTTCGTTCTCACCCATTTTAGACTAATTGAGAATGAAGCGCAATGATCTAACCAGTCGAAATTAGAATAACTTTCATTTATTCTCAAAAAAGCTTTATTTTTACATTGTAATTTGTATAAAAAGAAAGGAGCTAGGATAAAAGTAGCCGAAATAGAAAAAAACGCCTAAAATTCGTTTTTTTAAACGTTGATTTTAGGCGTTTTTTAAATTAAAAAATGTATTAAGAACGACTGATTTTTAGTTTTGTCTCGGTCTCTCTTTTATGAAACATTTCTAGTTGTGCGTAGTGACGTTTCTCGTGAGATTTATTCTGATTTTATTCAAAATTTAGAAGCTATTTTGCATGCTTACTCGCTATCTATTCGGAGCTAAACGTTTTGTGCCACAACCTTTTCCACGGTGTTCCCAAAGCAACTCCTCGAAATAATTCGTAACTGTCAAAAATATGAAAAGCTATTTTTATCAGTTACTTTTTATTTTTTCGGAGCTAGTCGCTTTTCGCCACACCTTTATTTTGCATCTGCTGAGACTGGCTTCACAGAACCGCCCCATTTTTCAGTGATCCATTTTTGAACATCATCACGGTGTAACACTTCAATCAAAGCTTTGATTTTCTTGCTGTCCTTATCTTTTGAACGTGTTGCAATGATATTTACATAAGGTGAATTGTCTTGTTCTAATAGCACCGCATCTTCCAATGGATTCAAACCAGCACCATAAGCAAAGTTTGCATTGATTGCAACTAAGTCACCTTCATTATTTTGATAAGTCGACGCAAGTAAAGAAGGATCAATTGTATGATTGAATTTTAAATTCTTAGGATTTTCTGCAATATCATCAAATGTCGCTGTTTCAAGATCCACACCATCTTTGACTTTCACTAAATCAGCATCTTGTAAAATTGTGATGATTCGACCCCAGTCAGATTCTGAGTTTGAAGTAATGATTGTAGCACCATCTTTTAATTCAGAAATATCTTTGATTGATTGAGAATACAAGCCCATTGGTTCAATATGGATGGCACCAGCATTCGCAAAGTCATACCCTTTTTCTTTGATTTCTTTGTTCAAATAAGGAATATGTTGGAAATAGTTGGCATCAATATCGCCTTCTTCAAGAGCTTGGTTCGGTAACACATAATCATCAAACTTAACAATTTCAAGATTGATGCCTTCCTCTTTCAATAATGGTTGGACGTGTTCCAAAATTTCTGCATGTGGTGTTGGTGATGCACCAACTTTTAATGTTGTTTCATCCGAACTATCCTTTGCGCTGTCTTTTCCGCTGTTCCCACAAGCTGCTAAACCGACTGTTAATAAAAGTGCTGCTGCTAATCCAAAAATTTTCTTTTTCATCCTGATATCCCCCTAGTATTTTTCTTATCTTCTATCTGTTTTCTTCGTTAAGAAATCTCCAATTCCCTGAACAACGAATACAATAGCTAAAATAATTAATGTTGCAACAAATGTCACTGTCAAATTACCACGTTGGTAGCCTTCTTGCCAAGCCAAACCACCTAGTCCGCCAGCGCCGATTGCTCCTGCCATTGCAGTGAAACCAATCATTGAAATCGTCGTTACCGTTAAACCTGAAATCAAAGCAGGTACACTTTCAGGAATCAACACTTTCCAAATGACTTCCCAATAACTTGCGCCCATTGCATCTGCGGCTTCAAGAACACCCGGACTTACTTCACGAAAAGCAATTTCAACTAATCGTGCGTAAAATGGTGCCGCAGATAATACCAATGCTGGAATCGCTGCTTGCGCACCAAGCATCGTCCCAACGATTGCTTTTGTAAATGGAATGATCAATACCATCAAGATCATAAATGGTGTTGAACGGAAAATATTACTGATAATCGAAACAATCCCGTACACGATACGTGCATAAGGTTTATTTTTCCTACCAATCGAATAAAGAACTAAACCTAAAACTAATCCGATAACTGTAACTAAAACCATTGAAATCAATGTCATGTATAAAGTATCAACAATTGCTTGTTTCATCGTCTCTGCATTGATTTGGCTAAAATCTAAATAGGTTGCTGAAAAGCTTTTATCCATGATGAATCACCTCTACTTCTACGCCTTGTTCGGTAAAGAATACTTCTGCTTGATCTAATTCTTTTTCTTCACCTGTCATCAAAATCGTTAGTGAACCAAACGAACCTTCCTTTGCTTGTTTGATTTTGCCATAAACAACATTGATATCCACGTTATAACGACGAACTGCTTGAGAAATCACTGGTTCATTTGCGTTATTTTCGTCAAACGTTAGCGTAACTAGGCGGCCGTTTGGATTTTCCTTGATCAATTCAGCTAATAGTTCAGTAGAATCAGCTTCTGGTTCAATATCTTGTTGAACAAAACGTTTGGTTACTTCTTGTTTTGGATGACGGAAGACATTTAGAACCTCGCCTTCTTCAACTACTTTCCCAAGTTCCATTACAGCAACCTTATTACAAATTTTACGAATAACATTCATTTCATGTGTAATCAAAACAATCGTTAAATTTAATTTTTTGTTGATTGCCAATAACAGGTCCAGCACTTCTTCCGTTGTTTGCGGATCAAGTGCACTAGTAGCTTCATCACATAATAAAATTTCTGGATCATTTGCCAATGCGCGCGCAATCCCAACTCTTTGCTTTTGTCCACCAGATAGTTGCGAAGGATACGCATCACCTCTGCCTTCCAATCCAACAAGTCCCAATAGTTCTTCTGCTCGTTGTTGACGTTGCGCTTTTGGTATACCAGCAAGCTCAAGTGGCAACTGGATATTTTCTAACACTGTACGTGACCACAAAAGGTTGAAATGTTGAAAAATCATTCCGATTTTTTTACGAAAAGTTCGTAACTCTTTATTTTTCAACTTTGTGATATCTTGATTATTTACAATGACCTCGCCACTGCTAGGTAACTCAAGTCCATTTAACAAGCGGACTAATGTACTTTTTCCGGCGCCCGAGTACCCAACGATTCCATAAATATCTCCTTTTTCGATACTTAAAGACACATCGTTGACAGCGTGGATTGCTCCGTTTTTCCCACCAAAAGTCTTTTCGACATTGGTCAATTGGATTAGTGCCATATTTTCCCCATCTTTCTTCTAAAAATTTTCTCGGATAAACAAAAAAGCTTCCGCCCATTTGCTCCATTAAGCAAAAGGACGAAAGCATAAACTTCCGTGTTACCACCTTGATTCGTTAATGCTTTACAGCAATAACCTCTTTACAGTACTTGAATAATCATTCGTATACTGTCGTGCTATAACGGGCACTCCCGTAGTAAGTTCGCTTGTGCTCACTCACTCTGCTCTAAGACCATCTTCCATCTCATGTTCGTTACCCATTTTCAGCGAACAGGGCTCTCTTCAAACGTCTGTGAAATGTACTCTTCTTTTCAAAGCTTTCATGTAATTGCCTTTGATTATAGCAAGTAGAAATTCCAGTGTCAACAATTTTTAAAACTAGAATACTTAATCAAAAAATGATTATAGGTTTTCAAAATCCTGTGGATCAACCTCTTTAAAACTTAAAATCCAAGCATTCATTTCGTCTTCATCATTTAAAATGTTGATATCCGCATCGATTTTTTCATTTACGGAAGAAATCGTTCCTGTAACTGGGCTGGCAATTTCGCTGACCGCTTTTTCTGCTTCAACTTCAAGCAACGGTTCACCTTTTTGATACGTCTTGCCAACTTTTGGTAAATTGATAAAAGTAACTTGTCCTAATTCTTCTTGTGCTTCATTCGTTAAACCAATGCAGTATTCTTTTCCGTTAAATAAAACCCAAAGATTTTCAGTTTTCTTCAAATGTTTGCCTGCCATGTTAAACTAACGCTCCTTCATAAGTTTTTTCATTATAACCAACTGTTACTACCTGATCTTCTTTCACTAAAAGTGGACGTTTAATCAACATTCCGTCAGTTGAAAGTAGCTCACTAGCTTCTTCGATTGAAAAACCATCGATTTGTGATTTCAAACCTAATTCACGATATTTCATCCCGCTCGTATTGAACAAACGACGCATCGGTAAATCTGTATTCGTTAACCAAGTCTCAATTGTTTGAGCGGTTGGTGTTTCTTGAACCATATCGACTGTTTGATAAGCAATCTGATGTGTATCTAGCCATGCTTTTGCTTTTTTGCAGGTCGAACATTTCGGATACCAATAAAATGTATACAACGTCTTACCTCCTAGATGTTTTGTCAGGTGTCTCGTTTTGGAAACGCATGGATAGAATTAAACCAATCCCAATCATATTTCCCAAAATAGATGAACCACCTTGACTAATAAATGGTAGGGGAATCCCCGTTAGTGGTAGTAAACCAATATTTGCGCCAATATTTTCAAAAACATGGAACAATAACATCATGATTAAGCCACTAGCGATATACGCATAAAATTCATTATTTGTGTCAAAACAAACGCGAATCATTCGATAAATCAAAATAAAATATAAAAAGATCACGAATGCGCCGCCAATAAACCCAAAATTCTCGCCAATCACTGTAAAAATCATATCTGATTCACGAACAGGTACATATACATCACTGGTATTGAACCCTTTACCTAATAATCCACCAGAACCAATTGCCAATAAGCCTTGGGCAGGTTGATAACTCATACCAGAAGTATCGTGGAAAGGATCTAGCCACGAATCGATCCGAGCAAATTGATAAGACTTAAAACCAACTTTATATAATAAATCTCTTCCGCCTTCTGTCGTAACTAAATAGATCAGCCCTGCCCCAACAACTAAAGCGATCACTACGACAGGAATGACAATTTTCCAAGAAATCCCTGACATCAAGAAAATCCCACCAAAGATAGCCAAGAAAACTAGCATCGTTCCAAAATCATCTTGTGCCATAACTAAAGCTAAAACAGGTAACGTTACAAGCAACATCTTAGCAATCAGCCACAAATCATTTTTCGTCGTTCGTTCTTTCAACTGACTGTTGTGCTTGGTCACGATTAACGCCATCATCAAAATGTACGCAATTTTCATTAATTCCGCTGGCTGAAAAGTGAAGGAGCCAAAACTAAACCAGTTTTTTGACCCAGTTACCAATGCGAGCTGTTTGTCATAAAATTTGAGTAGCAATCCCATGACTACTAAACCCAGACCATATAAATAGGGTGTTAACTTCCAAATCCATTTGGAATTCAGGTGCATAATAACAATAATTGCTACAGCTCCAACCATGTACCACACGGTTTGCATCATTACACCTCGAAAGACAGATGGATTATTCGGATCGTGACTAAGTGCTACGTATAAAGAAAGTAATCCAATTAAACATAAAAGGAACACTGGTAAAATGACACCGTAGTCAATCCGATTATCGTTTGACGCTCTTTTTTTCTTTTCCATGTTTCATCCCTTTTCCTAAAACCATACTGCTATTTATTATAGCGGTCTGATTCTATAATTGAAAGTCTCAGCAAATGAGATTTGGGAAAAAATTAACTTTCCATCACTAAATTCCAAAAGCCGATGAATATTGAATGACACCAGCAGTTTTCACTGGTTTTTCTCCAATAAATTTTATCAAAGAGTACGCGTCGGGCACATCGAAAGGCAAACGAATTTGGGCTTGACTTGCTGGGAAGTACCCAAATTTTTGATAATACGCAGGTTCACCTAAAATACTGATTGCCACATAGCCTAATCGTTTCGCTCGTATTTCGAGTTCTCGAAGAATTGCAGCACCCACTCCTTGACGCTGACAAGTTGAACTAACTGCTAATGGCGCAAGTACTAATGCTTGGTATGCTGAATCTTCAGATAAGATATTGATTTTTGTCAGTAGTCCATAGCCAACTATTTGATTTTCTTTTTTCGCCACTACTTCTAACTCTGGAACATACGCCTCAGTTCCTCTTAATCGCTCAATCAATTCATGCTCATCGCCATCTCGATGCTCTGCCGTTAAAAATGCCTCATAAACCATTCTCTTAGTCGCTGAATAATCCTCTGGTTTAATCGTTTCAATCAAAAATTTCATTGTTCTCACCTTTTCTCTGCTTGATTTCTTTTTCATGAAAGAATGTTTTTAGCTTCTGCTTCAGCCAATCGTAGACGTCTGGAATTAGGGAGTTTGTACTACTATGACCAGCTACAATAAAAATATCCCTCTTTTGTAAAAAATTACCTAGCGGTTGCCACTTCATATCCTCTGTAATCGATAATGATGACACGATTGATTTTCCAACACCTTCACGAATCAGTTGTAATAACAGTTCATTATTGTTCACATAGATGATTTGTGGATGTAAATCAAACTCATTCAAGTATAATTCATTAAAGAAACGTATACCAGAATCTTCTTCACGAATTAACCAATGCGCTGCTTCAGCATCACCAGCCAAAACCAATTGGTCTTCTAAGATGATTTCTTTACGAATATCATTTGTTGCTAACGGCTTCTCCAACAAACCAATGTCCGCGTGCCCAGCTTGAACAGCCAAAGCAACCTCGTTTGAATTCATCATGTTAATACTGAAATCAATTAACGGAAAAGTTTCAACTAAAGATTTCATTACTTTGGGTAACAAATAAATTGCGGTCGTATGAGAACAAGCAATGACACAATTTTCTTTAAAGTTATCTTTTTTGGCAGCTTGGGCAACCGAAGTAAATAATTCATTCATGACTGCTAAAAATTTAGGATATAAAAAATCAGCTTCTTTAGTTGCTGTAATTTTCTGCTTGCCATTTCTCAAAAACAATTGAATCTCTAACCGATCTTCTAACTTTTTGATTTGTGAAGATACTGTCGGCTGTGAGATGAACAATCGCTCTGCCGCAATACTAAAATTCTGTGTTTCATAAACAACTAAAAATGTCTGAATCCATTCAAACATTACGTTCACTTCTTTCTATTTCTTTTTTACTATTGTAACTTGTTAGCCTTAACATTACAAAACATAATCATAAATATAGTAATTATCAATTTTACAAATAGTTATTTTCTCTCTATAATACAGCTATCAGTTAAAATATTACTAGGAAGGATTCTGATTCATGAATAATTTATCAATACACCAAAATAAAACAGCGATGGCTCGCTTCAAACAGATTGCACCTGGTCTAGGATTGTCAATCATTGTCGCAGCCATTAGTCGTGTTTTAGCTATTTTTTTACCTACATTAGGAGGGGCAACAATTGCTATCTTATTAGGGATTCTTTTAGGAAACACGTTGTTCAAACAGCCAGTATTAGCTACTGGGACAAAGTTTGCAGAAAGTTTCTTGCTTGAATGTTCTGTTTTCTTATTAGGCGCAACAGTAACTGTTCAAACGATTGCGCAAATTGGCGTCAAAGGAATCTTTTTTATTCTTTTACAAATGACAGGGACAATCTTGGCAGCATACTTTATCGGGAAAAAATTATTATTTTCTGATACTGCTTCATTGATGATGGCAGGTGGTAACGCAGTCTGTGGTTCGTCTGCCATCGCAGCGATTGGGCCAAGCATTCGCGCTGACGAAGAAGAAAAAGGACAAATCATTACGTTAGTTAACTTATTAGGAACCGTAATGATGTTGACTTTACCATTTTTAGGTCTTCAGCTTTTCGGTGCTAATCTCATCGAAAAAAGTGCACTTTTAGGTGGAACACTTCAATCTGTCGGTCAAGTTGTTGCCGGAGCTAGCTTTTTAGATGCTTCTGTTGTTCAATTTTCAATGCTCTTCAAAATCTTACGTATTGTATTACTCGTAGTTGTAGTATATATTTTTGAAAAAGTAATGGTTCGTAAACACCCCGAAAACTTTGTTCAAAATCTTCAAGATGTGAATAAAAGAAAATTACCACTACCATGGTATGTCTTAGGGTTTCTAGCATTTTGCCTAGTCAATAGCGTGTTCACGCTACCGACTGTGATTGATCACACTGCACATTTTATCAGCACTTGGTTTGAAATCACTGCGCTAGCTGCCATTGGTCTTCGTTTAGACTTTGTCAAATTTATGAAAGAAGGTCCACGATTTTTATCTTATGGTCTTGCCGTAGGTCTTTGTCAAACGATTTTAGCGGTAGGTTTGATTTGGCTCATTCGCCTATAAAAATCCTCGCTTACAATAAAACAGGAGAAAAAGTATGTCAGAATCTTTCTGACATACTTTTTTTGTGCCTCTAACTTTTTCTATTCATCTTTATTCTGAAAGAATTTTTTCTAATAAAAGCAATTTACGTTTCTTGGCTAACCCTTCTTCTCCATTGCCCATGTAGCCCGTTAACTGACCATTATGGCCGATTACTCGATGGCAAGGGACAATAATTGGCAGAGGATTTACTCGATTCGCTTGCCCAATTGCGCGCACTGCTTTCGGGTTGTCAATTGCCTGAGCAACTTCTTTGTAACTACGAGTTTCGCCATAAGGAATATTGATTAATGCTTGCCAAACATCTTGCTGAAATGCCGTACCTGTTTTAATCGATAATGGAACTGTAAACGCTTCTCGCTTTTCAGCAAAATATTCTGTAAATTGTTCTTTGGTCAAGTTCAAAATTTCCTGATTAGCATTTTCGCTCTCTTCAATCAAAGTAAAGCTAACTTTTGTTACTCCTTTTTCGTCTGCGTCAAACCAAAGATCCCCAGCAATTGTGTTCATCTTCATGATTTTCTTTGTGCCTACTCAACAGATGTGTGGTAGACTTTCCTCCTTAGAATTGTATGTAAAAAATAATCTTTAAAACTATTTCAAAAGTTTGCTTCATCATCTACTATCTCAGGTAAAATTGCAACTGGAAGGAGCTTTCTTCCTGTTTTTTAGCAATTTCTTTAAAGAAAAATTTTTTTAATTTTGAATGAAATGCTACACTAGACATATCACTAAAAAGCATAATACTCAACTTATCAACTAACCAAGTACTAGTTGTTGAGCAACAGAAAGGAACAAACGAATGAAAGTCTCTATCGTCGTACCCTGCTTTAATGAAGAAGCAGCAATTCCACTCTTTTTCCAAGAAGTTGAAAAATATCGTGGAACTTATACTTTTGAATACTTGTTTATTGATGACGGGTCCAAAGATCAGACCTTACCTGTCATCAAAGAATTAGCTAATGCCTATGATTCCGTGCGGTTCGTCTCATTTTCCAGAAATTTTGGAAAAGAAGCTGCATTATATGCTGGCTTGCAAGCTGCAACAGGTGATTTAGTCACCGTCATGGATGTTGATTTGCAAGACCCGCCTGAATTGTTACCAAAAATGATTGAGCGTATCTTGACCTCTGATGTTGATTGCATCGGAACAAGACGATCTACTCGGGAAGGCGAACCAGTAATCCGTAGTTTTTTTGCCAAAAAATTCTATCAATTGATTAACCGAATCAGTGATACTGAAATGGTGGATGGCGCCCGCGATTTTCGTTTGATGACGCGTCAAATGGTCAATGCTGTTTTAGAATTAACAGAATACAATCGTTTTTCTAAAGGTTTATTCAGCTGGGTTGGTTTTAAAACAGAATATATTTCTTATGAAAATCGTGAACGTGTAGCTGGAGAAACTTCATGGTCTTTTTGGAAGCTGTTAAGTTATTCGATTGATGGCATCATCAACTTTTCTGATGCACCGCTTACCTTAGCTGCATTAATTGGCGCACTTTCTTGTATCGGTTCAGGGATTGCAATTTTATTTATCATTGTTCGCGCTCTTTTATTCGGCGATCCCACATCTGGTTGGCCTTCTATGGTTTCAATTACCTTATTCATCGGTGGAATCCAGTTGTTGTGCCTTGGTATTATTGGCAAATATATTGGGAAAATTTTCCATGAAACCAAGCGTCGTCCTATTTATATCATTCGTGAAACAGAGAAAATGAAACCTCATCAAATTGATTCTCACTAAAACATACGTCAATCAATACAAATTTTTTTAACGAGGCTGGGATAAAAATAAATCCTAGTCTCTTTTTTATTTTATAAAAAGACATAGAAAAAACCATCTCACTGGTACGAGATGGTTCATGACTAAATTTTTTGTAATTGTTTGTAATTAATAATAACTACGCCTTTGCTTTGGGTCATCAGGTTGGCATTTTCAGCAGTTTCATCAATTTCAACCACTGCAGAATTCTTAAGCTGCTTTGAAATCGTGCCAGTTTGTGGTTTTCCATGTACTGTAAAAGTGACGTGAGTGTCAATTGTAAATTTTTCACCCAATTCTGACGGGACGACATGTGTATCAAATTTTCCAAAAGTTGCCATTTCATAAAACCTGCCTTTCATTACAATTATAGCACATTTTATGAAAAAAATCATGAAATTGATAAAATCTACGAATATCTCTTTACATTCATTAAGATTGGGTTTATAATTTCTTTGGCATTTGCCAGCTTAGCTCAGTCGGTAGAGCAACGCACTCGTAACGCGTAGGTCACAGGTTCGATTCCTGCAGCTGGCATAAAAAGGTTGTGAAAGAAGTGACCTGCTCCAACAAATAAGAATAAATTTTCGGAAATTGCTTCCCAAATTTTTGTAAAATTTAGGCTTATTTGGAAGGAGTTACTTCTTGAACACCGTGAATGAAGTTGTGGCACAAAGTACTTGGCTGCAACTAAACAAATGCAAGAGTCTTGGGCATTCACTTGTCTTAGGCTCTTTTTTATAGCAAAAATTACTTATTTATTTTATATTGAAAAATACCTCACAGCAAAAGGAAGTTTACTATGATGAAAAGTTATCAGTTTGAATCAAAAATTTATTGTTCTGAAGCTGGCAAAGGTGGGGCCTACGTTATCTTTCCTTACGACCTCCGAAAAGAATTTCATCAAGGGCGTATAAAAGTCCATGCTACTTTTGATGGTGAAGATTATCAAGGAAGTATTGTAAACATGGGAGTGAAGAATGAAGACGGCAGCATTTGCTATATTCTCGGTATAAAAAAAGAAATTCGAAAGAAAATCAAAAAGGAGATTGGTGATACTGTACTCGTTACCGTTCACCCCATTTAAATCGTTAACAATAACCTATCGCATAAAAAAATGGACTCTCTTGACAGTGAGAGCCCAGTTTTTATTTAGTACTTTTTCTCAACGTTTTTTTATTTAACGTTAACAGTTATATTTAGGCTGACCTTATCATTATATTCTTGATGAACTTCAATAATAGTGCCCGTTAGCTGTGCAGGAATGTCCATTACCCATTGTTTATCTTCGTCAACAGTTGTCCTTCCAATTTCAACATTGTTTACTTCTGCAATAACTGTTGCTCCTTTGAAACCTGTTCCTTGTAACTCGTCATCAACAGATGTTACTTCGCTTTGAATAGTAGGTGGCAATAAAAGCCACGGTGTATCATCATTAACGAATGAACCGCCAATTATTTTTCCTACTTGATTCGCCATAAAATCAGCCGAAAAATCTTCGTTTGAAGAGGAAATCATTTCCTGAACAGCAGTACTGCCAATTCCAGTAAGTGAAAATTCTGCTTCAACTGGTTCAGCATAAATTTGATCTGGTGTTTGAAGAAGCGCCCGACCACGCACCCAAGTTTTTACCCCTTCCTTAGAATTCAGTTGGATAGTTGCTTTTCCACCAATATTGCTCCCAAAAATAGTTCCTAATTTTTGACTATTATTATTTACAATTTTAAAGTTGGCTCCTTCTTCAAAAATAATTTTTCCATTACTCATAATTGTTCCCTGTGCTTTTGTACCAACCGCTTCAAAAGTAGCGCCATCTTTTACTGTAATATCGGTGTTCTTTCCAACAATTCCTGTACTGCCACTTATTTTTGAGGTACTTCCAGATGCAAAATATGCAGAACTATTATTATCAACACTAATGGCAGAACCACCAAATCCATGAACTTCTAACGCTCCTTCATTAGTCAATGTCAGATTTGAATTGTTGTGTATTCCGTGAAGTGTACCTTGAACGTTTAAAGAAGCATTTTCCCCAATCGTAACATTTGGATTCGTACCGATCATATCAATTCCATTTGTTGCGGGATTAGGATAGCCCACTCTTGCACGCATATCTGCAATTGCATTCGGTAAAATTGTTAGTTTATTTCCTTGAAATGCCTCTTCTAAATTGGAAACACATTTAAAGTTTCCTGCAACTTGTAATTCACCAGAAGGCAAGTAAGTAAATTGATGCCCATTTTCAAAATCAACATTCTCAACATTCAATACAACGTTAGGTTGATCGCTCCAAAATACCCCATAGTTATCGGTATTTTCAATTTTTATATCTTTTAATGCTATCTGGGCATCTTCAACAGTGACCTTTATTTGAAATAGATTGGCATTGATTTTATGGTTATTGCCATAAATCGTTTTATTTTTAGCATTAGCTAAAATCGTTGCTTTTAAGTCCAGATCATTTTGCAAACTAATTTCTGTAATCGAACTGTCAATCAGAGCAGCCTTTAACTGTTCAGGAGTAGACACTTCTGCTAATCCTTTATACACTTCAATTTCATTTTGTCTCTCAGCATTCGAAATTGTTTGTGCTAAGCCAACACTTCCGTTCATCATCACTGCGCAAGTGAATAATGTCACGGAAAAATAAATTGCTTTTTTTATCATTATTCTTTCCTCCAAGAAATAGTTGATTTGCTAAGTATTTTGTTAACTCTGCAAGTTATTGTACGTTATCATTTATTTTACGACTAAATAGCCAATGCCATCTTTATCTAATGGCGCAATGGTGTGACTACCAACGGTTGTTTCTGGAATTTCAGTAAAGATGTGCGCATAGTTATCACGGACAGCACTTGCGACATTTAAGTCTTGTGTTTCTTTAAAGTCGCCTACTTCAAGTGTGATACTTAATTTATATTCGCCTGGTTCTAGCCCAGCTAGCACTGTATCTTCAATAATTGCTTGATAGCCATTGAAAACACCATTGTTGTACCAATCATGATTGGCACAAGCAAACGTTCCGACCTCTGTTCCATCCGTTGCTGTTAGATGAAGTGTTTTCTTCACAGTATCTTGATTTGTTAAATCTAAGTTTCCGTTATCCATTGATCCTTCTAAAACCAATCCATAGCTTTGCCAGTATCCTACTTTGAAAAAGTTAACTGTTTGATCCAAATGACTAACGACTTGTGAAACAAACTCACTTTCGTTTCCATCAATGACTTGATTCACGTCAATTTTTGTTCCTTCTGCTTGTGGCTCAATCGTGATTGTCCAGCGACCATCTGCCCCTACTACTCCAGTTCCAAGCAGCACGCCGTCTACGTAAGCATTAATTGTTGCTCCTGGTGTACCAAGACCAGTTAACTGCTTATCTTTGTCATTCACAACGTTAAAAACAGGTGCATCAATTTTTTCTCCGACGTAAGTTCCACCTTGAATTTTACTTGTTTGTCCTGTGACATATGTACTCGAAAAATCTGCATTACTTGATTGCATGTTCGTTTGTTTCACACTCGATAGATAGCCTGACAACGTAAAAGTAGCTGTTGTTTTCTGGTACACTTTATCTGGCTGGCTTGCTTCACTATTTCCCAAATTCCAAGTATTGATTCCTCTGGTCGAAGCAATGCTAACATCTGTTGGAGTCGTGTAAGAACCCATGACAACTCCATTTTTATTATGATTTGTAATTGAGAAATTTGCGCCATCTTCAAACACAATCTTTTCACCTGCGATCAAAGTTCCTTGTGTCCCTTTACTTTCTGCAACAAAATCTGCACCTGTTCGTACAAATATACTTCCTGAAGTGGCTTCAACTGCTTCTTCAATTGTGTCTCCGCCATTTACCTTCGTACTACTTCCTGCTTCAAAATTCATTTCACTCTTTGAAGCTAAATGAATTGCTTGATGTAGCTTTGAGGTAACCTCCAAATCTCCTTGATTTGTCAATATAAAATTAGTTCCGCCATAAATGCCAATTGAACTAGAATTTAATGTAAAGCTTGCACCTGTTCCAATCGTTAACTTCGCTTGGTCATAATCCATTGACACTGGCGCCCAAAGAGTAGAGTCGTTTTCAAATAAAACTTCTGCACCCGTCATTACTTCTATTTCTTTTCCTTGAAAAACTTCCTCTGTATCCGAATGACTACTAACTTTTCCAGCTAGAATCAATTTCCCGTTCGGTAAGTAAATCATTTGCTTCCCACTATGGGTAATATTTTCATATGTAATTTGCACATTTTGATTGTCACTCCACAATAAGCCATAAATATCTGTGTTGATAATCGTTGCACTATCAATGGACCCGATTGACGAATCTTCATTAAAATATATTTGATAAGAATTCGCATCTAATGTATGACCGTTTCCATGAATGTGTTTTTCTCCTCCCTGAATCGCTACAGTTGACTCTAATGTCAAATCATTCGCTAATGTGATATCTGAAACGTACTCATCACTTAAAGCATCTTTTAGCTCTTGCCAGTTAGCAACTTCGACTTTCCAACCCTTCTCTTCCAACAGAACACCGTCAGAGATTGCGCTTTCATTCCCTTGTATTACTTGTCCACTTACCGTACTTGTTAACAATAACGTCGATAACAATACTCCTGCTAACAAGCCATTACGAAATAACACGTTTTTCAAATCTATACCTCCTGTTATTTTTATATAGAATTTTAATTCTAAAATAATTATACCAACAGAAAAACAAGACAGTCAATATAGATAAAATAAAGAATACATGTTTTTTTAATTTTAAAAAAAGTTATTTAAAACCATTTTGATTCATTAGATAAAATAAAAGATACCATTCTCTCCGTATTAGAAAGAGAATGGTATCTTTTATTTCTTAACTAAATTTGAACTTATAGCCTTTAACTATTTTGTTCCAAATAAACGGTCACCTGCATCCCCTAAACCAGGAACGATGTACCCTTGTTCATTTAATTTTTCATCAAGAGCTGCTGTGTAGATATCAATATCAGGGTGTGCTTCTTGTAAAGCTTTCACGCCTTCTGGTGCAGCAACAAGACAAACAAATTTAATGTTTGATGCGCCACGTGCTTTCAAAGCATCAATAGCCATGATTGCTGAGCCACCAGTTGCTAACATTGGATCAACAACAAATAATTGACGTACGTCGATGTCTTCAGGTAATTTAACGAAATATTCGTGTGGTTCTAATGTTTCTTCATCACGATATAAACCAATATGGCCAACTTTAGCAGCAGGAATCAATTCTAAAATTCCATCAACCATTCCAATACCTGCACGCAAGATTGGTACGATTGCTACTTTTTTACCTGACAATGTTTTTTGTGTTGATTCTGTAATTGGTGTTTCAATGACGATATCTTCTAGTGGCATATCACGTGATACTTCATACGCCATTAACATAGCGATTTCATCGACAACTTCACGAAAAACCTTTGTTCCGCAGTTTTTGTCTCGAATAATAGTCAGTTTGTGTTGAATTAATGGATGGTCGATCACTTGAAATTTGCCCATTTTTAGCTCTCCTTTGTTCTGTCGTTTCTTTTTTATTTTAAAACAAAATTCTCAGTTTAGCTAGTCCGAGTTGCCTTTTTCCGGAAGAAAATCATAGTCTAGTTTAATTTGTTTAAAAATAATCAGTCAAATTTTTGAGGAAGTTGCTTCAACTTTATCAAATCCTCATTCTCTTCCAATTGCTTTTTTCTCTATGAGAATACACTCAACTGTCATCTGTTCAACCAACGTATTAAAAAAGTTTTTCGCAAAAAAGGAGTTATGACAAAACTCTTGTCATAACTCCTTTTTACGAATAAACGGTGTTCAAGAAGTAACTCCTTCCAAATAAGCCTAAATTTCACAAAAATTTGAGAAGCAATTTCTGAAAATTTATTCTTATTTATTGGAGTTGAACACTTCTTTCACAACCTTATCCACGGTGTTCCCAAAACAACTCCTCGATATAGTTTGCCTACTCCTCAAAATATGAAAAGTTGCGTGTTTGCTCACTATCTTGTCGGAGCTAAGCATTTTGTGTCACAATCTACCAAATAGTTTTACCTTAAAAACTTATTTTGAATACAAAGGATATTTTTGAGTCAACTCACGAACGCCTTGTTTTACTTCGTCTAACTGGGCATCGTCACCTTTTGATTGTAAAGCTTTCACAACAAGTTCAGCTACTTGAGCTGCGTCTTCTTCTTTGAAGCCACGTGTAGTGATTGCAGGTGTCCCAATTCGGATACCGCTTGTCTTGAACGGGCTTAATGTTTCAAATGGAATTGAGTTTTTATTTACTGTGATATTCACACTATCTAAAATTGCTTCTGCTTCCTTCCCATTAAGATCCATCTCACGAACATCGATTAGCATCAAATGATTATCAGTGGCACCTGAAATAACACGCGTACCCGTTGCTTGATTGAACACTTTGACCATCGCTTTAGCATTGGCAACAACTTGTTCGCTATACTCTTTGAACTCTGGTGTCAAAGCTTCTTTAAAGGCAGCCGCTTTTCCAGCAATCACATGCTCCAATGGACCACCTTGGATTCCTGGGAAGACAGCACTATTGATTTTTTTCGCTAATTCTTCACTGTTTGTTAAAATCATTCCACCACGAGGACCGCGAAGTGTTTTATGCGTTGTTGTTGTTGTAATATCAGCATATGGTACTGGGCTAGGATGAACACCAGCAGCTACTAAACCAGCAATATGTGCCATATCAACCATTAATTTTGCGCCGACTTCATCAGCAATTTCTCTGAATTTCGCAAAATCAATTTCTCTTCCATAAGCACTAGCACCCGCAACAATTAATTTTGGATGATGTTTTCGTGCTAAAATTCGTACAACATTGTAGTCAATGACTTCTGTTGTTGGATCAACGCCGTAAGCCACAAAATGATACGTTTTCCCACTGAAATTTACTGGTGATCCATGTGTTAAATGTCCACCTGCAGAAAGATCCATACCTAAAATCGTATCACCAGGTTCTACCAAGGCAAGGTATGCCGCAGTATTTGCTTGTGAACCAGAATGTGGTTGAACATTTGCAAATTTGGCACCAAATAATTCTTTGGCACGGTCAATTGCTAAATTTTCCACGATATCAACAAATTCACAACCGCCATAGTAACGATGTCCAGGATATCCCTCAGCGTATTTGTTTGTTAAAATACTTCCTTGTGCTGCCATCACCGCTTCAGAAACAACATTTTCAGAAGCAATCAGCTCCAAATTATTTTCTTGTCGCTCTTCCTCACGTGCAATTGCATTCCATAGATCAGGGTCAAACGTTTTGTAGTCTACCACAAACAACAGCTCCTTTTAACTAGTATACTGCATTGTATCATACTAAAAATTCATCGTAAAAAGTATTAGACTATTTTTCAAAATAATTTTGAGCCGCCGCTTTTTTCAAACGGTTCATGTAAGCGACACCTAACCCTTCGTTAGGGAAAACTTGAACAAAAATCAAGTCCAATCCAAGCAGTAGTTCATCTAAACCACGTAGACCTGCAAACAAACCTTTTGCCGCCGCTTCAATAGAATCATCATGAAACATATATACAGCTGCCGTATCAAATCGTGTCTCTTCTGCAATTTTTGGTCCAGCAATCACGCCTGTTCTGAACCCTTTATTTTTTGCCCATTGGATAGCATCTGCCCAATCATTATCATGAACCATCAGGACTTTTGTGTCAGGTGAATAATGTTTATATTTCATTCCTGGTGCTTTCGGTGTCTCCGATTCTTTCACTAAATGCTTGTCAACAGAAACTTCTCCTACAACGTCTTCCAATTGCTCTTTGGTTACTGCACCTGGTCGTAAAATCATTGGTACTGCATCAGGATTACTTAAATCAATCACGGTTGATTCTACCCCAATTCGAGTTGCTCCATCCTCGATGATTCCAGTAATTTTCCCATGTAAATCGTGGTACACATGATCTGCCGTTGTTGGACTTGGCTTACCTGACGTGTTTGCACTTGGTCCTACCAAAGGCACACCCGCTTGGCGAATAACTTCAAGTGTTTTTTTGTTATCTGGCATTCGAAAAGCAGCTGTGGATAAGCCACCTGTTACGACACTTGGTAACTTGTTCTTTTTGATTTCAAAAATCATCGTCAACGGTCCAGGCCAGAAATTTTCAACAATTTTAGCTGTTGCAGGATGAAAGTTATCCACATATTCTTTTACTTGGTCAAACGAAGCAACATGAATGATCAATGGATTATCTTGTGGTCGTCCTTTCACTGTAAATACTTTCGCAACTGAATCGGGTAAAAGTGCATTAGCACCTAATCCGTAGACCGTTTCTGTAGGAAAAGCCACCAGTGAGCCATCGCGTAATGCTTGGGCCGCTTCTTTCAATTCTGATTCATTATATCGTTTTGTTTCCACAGTTTATCCACATCCTTTTTTTTGAAAATCCTTGATTTTTAACGATTTATCCTCAGGTTATCCCCAAATTGTTGATAAGTTATTTGTCAATAGTGGATAAGTATGTTGATAAGTTTTAAAATCGCTTTTTTAACTGTTATATCAGTGTTTTTTTATCATAAAAAAACACTAAAAAATTTTTTCATCCACAGACCTGTTAATAAACTTGGATCATTCGTTCATTTCCAGATAGATCTTTTTTTACTATGACCGTTTTATGTGGAAATGCCTGTTGAAAGATGTTTTGGACTGCCTCTCCTTGACGAAAACCAATTTCAAGAAAAATCTTTCCTTCTTCAGTCAAGACGTCTGGTGCTTCCCTCGCAATTTTCCGATAAATCGCTAAGCCATCAGCTTCTGCAAATAATGCCATTTTAGGCTCAAACGTTCGAACACTTTCATCCATTAAATCCCATTCTTTGTGACTAATATATGGTGGATTAGAAATAATTATGTCAAAACGTTGATCTAAGACCGGCTCCAATGTATCACCGAGATAAAAATCGATTTCAGCTTGTTCTTTTTCAGCATTTTCTTTTGCGACATCCAGGGCAGACGCAGATAAGTCTACTGCCGAAACTTGCCATTCTGGTCTTTCAGCCTTTAAACTAATGGCAATTGCACCTGTTCCCGTTCCAATGTCAATAACGGCTTGTTCAGAACCAGCTACTTCCGCCAAACACCAGTCCACCAGTTCTTCTGTTTCTGGGCGTGGAATAAGAGTTGCCTCCGTTACTTTTAGTCGATGACCATAAAAATCTGCATAGCCCAGTAAATATTGTGGGGGATGATTTTCCAGCAATAATTTCATATCCGTTTGGATCAAGAGCTGGTCAGCTTCTGAAATCACCTCATTCATATGCAATAACCAATCTAATTTTTGCCATTGTTTTCTTTCCAGAAATAAGAATTGGATACTATAACCTTCTTTGCCTTGCGCCTCTAAAAAAGAAGAAGCCCCTAACAAGGCTTCTCGATATGTTTTCTTATCCATTTTGCATAGCTTCCAGTTTAGAAGTTTGATCATACATAATCAAGGCGTCTACGATTTCATCTAATTTTCCAGCTAAAATTTGATCTAATTTTTGGATCGTTAAACCGATTCGATGATCGGTTACTCGATTTTGAGGGAAGTTATACGTACGAATACGCTCTGAACGATCACCTGTACCAACAGCTGATTTTCTAGTTGCATCATACTCACTTTGTGCTTCTTGTTGAATTTTATCATACACACGCGCACGTAGAATTTTCATTGCTTTTTCTCGGTTCTTCAACTGTGAACGTTCGTCCTGCATTGCGACCACGATTCCTGTTGGTAAGTGAGTCAAACGAACAGCAGATGCCGTTTTATTGACGTGCTGTCCACCGGCACCAGATGCATGATAAATATCTGTACGAATGTCTTTGTCTTCAATATCAATTTCAACTTCTTCTGCTTCTGGCATAACAACAACTGTAGCTGTTGATGTATGGATGCGCCCTTGTGATTCAGTTGATGGCACACGTTGTACGCGGTGTGCGCCACTTTCATATTTTAGTTTTGAATACACGTTTTCGCCCGTAATCATCATGATCACTTCTTTGTATCCGCCAATACCAGTAATATTCGCTTCCATCACTTCGGTTTTCCAACCTTGTGCTTCTGCATATTTTTGGTACATATTGAATAAATCACCTGCGAACAAGGCTGCTTCGTCCCCGCCAGCAGCGCCGCGAATTTCCATGATGATATTTTTATCATCATTAGGATCTTTTGGTAAAAGTAAGATTTTAATGCGGTCTTCTAAAACTTCTTTTTCTTTTTTTAGATCTGATAACTCTTCTTTTGCCATTTCAGCCATTTCATCATCAAGCTTTTCGCCTAAAAGTTCTTCCGTATCAGAAATTCCTTGGACAACTTCTTTATAACGACGATAAACTTCAACTGTTTCGCGTGTGTTTGCTTCTTCTTTTGATAATTCCATGAAGCGTTTTGTATCCGTAATTACTTCTGGGTCACTCAGTAACTCACCCAGTTCTTCATAACGGTCTTCAATTGATTGTAATTGATCGTACATGCTTATTCTCCTTCTTTGATAACTGGTGGGTGAAAATAATGATGTCTACATACTGGATAGTAAGCTTCATTTCCACCAATTTGGACTTGATCCCCTTCATAAACAGGCTGATCGTCGATATAATGTAAATTCATGATTGCTTTTTTGTGACAGAACCAACAGATTGTTTTCATTTCTTCAATCTTGTCTGCATAAAGCAATAAGTATTTTGATCCTTCAAATAACTCATTTCGAAAATCATTTTTCAAACCAAATGCCATAACTGGAATATTTAGTTCGTCAACAATTCTTGTGAACGCAATGACATGTTTCTTCTTCAAAAATTGCGCTTCATCAATCAAGACACAATAAGGTCTTTCTTCATCAATCATTTGGCTAATCAATTCAAATACATCTGTTTCTTCAAAAACTGGTATGGCTTCTCGCTTCAAACCAATTCGGCTTGAAACTACACCAATCCCATCACGTGTATCAACACCACTGGTCATTAATACGACATTTTTCCCTTGTTCTTCGTAGTTATGCGCTACTTTTAGAATCTCAATTGTTTTGCCGCTATTCATTGCGCCATATTTAAAAAAAAGTTGTGCCATTTATCCGTTCACCTTCCAGTTTGTTCCTAAGGTATTATACTTGATTTTCATCATTTTTTACAGTGACAATTTTTAACCATACTGAAATAAGTTTGAAAAGTCATTTTTATTTGTCTCAATTCCATCTCAACAAAGAAGTGATTCTCCTTGTTTTTATTTGAAACAGCTCGATAAACGTTGTTTCAGCTAACCTAAAAAATTTATGTTACAATCAATTTCTTATCAACGATGTTAAAGGAGACTTTCTATGTCTGAAAATATTTTTAATCAAATGGCCAATCATTATGACACACCTGACAGATTGGCGCTCGCAGAAATTATTCGTGCAGAAATTCGTCAAAATTTACCCAAAGAAACAAACCAAAAAGTTTTTATTGACTATGGTGGCGGTACTGGACTTGTTAGTTTACCTTTGGCAAAGTTATTCAAGGAAACTTGGATCATGGATGCTTCTAAAGCAATGTTAACTGTTGCTGACCAAAAAATAACTCACAGTCACTTAAATAATGTGCATACTCAGTTAGCAGACTTGACGAAGGATTTACCGAGTCAAAAAGCAGATCTTTTGCTGGTATCTTTAGTACTTTTACATATCCCCGATACTAAATTGATTCTGAAAAAACTAGCAGAACTATTAAACCCTGGCGGTCAATTATTCATTGTCGACTTCAATAAAAATGAAGCAGTCAACCATCCAAAAGTCCATAATGGATTTGAGCAAGAACCTTTGGAGCAATTGTTGGCAGAAGCTGGACTAACACCCCTCAAGCTAGAAACTTTCCATGAAGGAGAAAACCTTTTTATGAGGCAACCAGCTTCTTTGTTCTTAGCTATTAGCCAGAAATAAAAAGGGGCTGGGACAAAAGTAGCCTAATGGATAGAAAAAAAGCCTAAAACCCGTTTTTGAAAACGTTGATTTAGGCTTTTTTTATCTGTTAAGAACGACTGGATTTTTAGTTTTGTCTCAGTCTCTTTTTCGTTAGCTGTGTTTTACCTTTCGTCCTTCGGGTTGCACTCTTTTCTACAATCATTTTTTTCGTAAAATGAATAGCTATTTTTTGAAAGAACTTCGTATTGCTTGAAGCTAAACGCTTTATTTTTTCGAAGCTGAGTGCTTGAAGCCACAACCTTCTCCTCGGTGCTCAAGAAGTAACTCCTTCCAAATAAGCCTAAATTTCACAAAAATTTGAGAAGTAATTTCTGAAAACTTATTCTTATTTATTGGAGTTGAACACTTCTTTCACAACCTCTTTCTCGGTGTTCCCAAAGCAGCTTCTTCGGTAATAAGTTTTCTTTTCATAAATATGAAAAGTTATTTTTAGAAAAGATTCCTTATCACTTGAAGCTAATCACTTTGCGCCACAACCTTAACTAATCAACGAAATTTCTGTCAACGGCCAATAACGGAAAACTACTTTTCCCTGAACCAATTTTTCATCAACTAAACCAAAAATTCGGCTATCTTTTGAAATCAAGCGATTATCGCCTAAAACCAAATAATTTCCTTCCGGCACCGTGTACTCAAAATCACTAGTGAAATTTGTCGAATTTTCTGCTTGAATTTGGAATGACTCATTATAAGAATACTCGTTTTGCAATTTGTCATCGGCAAACTTTTCTTTGTATTCATCCAAATAAGATTCATCATATTTTTTCCCATTGATTGTCAGCTGGTCATTGACCATCTTCACTGTGTCACCAGGCATCCCAATTATTCGTTTCACGATCATCCGTTCTTCGTCTTCCGGTTCTTTCGTGGTAATAATATCAAAACGTTCATATTTTGAAATTTTAGATGAAATCAATCGTTGTCCATCACTCAATGTTGGATCCATCGAATGACCATTGACAGTTACTGGTGTAAAAACAAAAACTCTAGCTAGCAAAATAGCTGCCAAAACGAGAATTAATACGCCCCAGTTTTTCAAAAAATTTTTCACACTATCCCTCCTTTTTTCTTTGCATTCGTTTTTTATTCTCTTTGTTCATTTAAAAATAAAACTGATAACATAAGATTATGCTTACCTTTTATTCTACATTTTTTACAGAATAAAGAAAAGAAAAAGTGTCATTTTTAGTGACCTCTGTGTTTTCGATTTTAGGCATAAAAAAAGAAAAACTTGCCACTTTCCAAAAGAAACAATCTGCTTTCTTTTGGAAATTCTTTACTAGCAAGTCTCACTTCTTTTATGAATGTTTTCGACGCTGGCTTCGACTGTAAACAACAGGCTCTCCTGTAGCTGCTTGCAGTTGCTCTTTTTTCGCTATCAATTTTAGACGATATGGCTCATGGTAGCGCAGACCATCTTTCACGAAATCACCACCAACAATAAAAAGCCCTACCGGATTAATTGTTTCCTGACCAGCTTTTGCATGAATTTTGCCGACCTCAACTAACTCTGAATAGTTTTTTCCAATCTTCAAGACATATTCTTGTTCACTTACTTTTTTGACGTAATAATATGGATATAACGTATTACGATCAACTAAAAAGCCATCCATTCGACCAAGATCATTAACCTTGATTTGACCCTCTGCAATCAAATAACTCATATTTTCAGCCAATTGCAGTTGATAATCTTCATTATAGTCAACAGTCACTTCTTCTGTATCTACTGATTGAAGTGTGTTTCCAGTTTGAATGCCACCTTCCGTTTGAATATTGAAAGCTTCATCTGGCAAGTACTTAACGAACACTTGTGTGACATCTGCTTTCGAGTTTTTGTCAAAAAAGTAATAGAAGATGTTTAAAACGATAAAATAAACTAAAACTAAAAAAACAATTCCATAAAGGAAAAACTGTAAATAATTCTGATTTTGCCACAAACCAAAAATGATTCGCAATAAATACATCGTTGGAATCACGCTTAAAATCGTGTATCCTCGATTCAAATATTTTGGACTAATATCCAAATAGCCTAAAAATTTGTGCACACCATTAATCAAATCTAATAAAAATGTCATTGATTCTCACCTGCTTGCTGATTACTCATTTGCGTTCCCGCTTTTTGTGTTGCAACGTCGTCCTGCGAATTCGCTGTCTCTGCTTCCGGCGTGGTATCATTTCCAGTCGCATCACTAGTTGTAGTGGCATCATCTTCCGTTGCAGAGGAATTCGTGGTTGGTGTTTGGTTATTCGTATCGTTATTCTCTGAACCAGAATCAATTACACCAAAATTATCTTTTGAACTACTTGTAGGTGTTTCATAAGTTGTTGAATCCGTTGTTTCGGCCCCTGTCTCTGTTGACTGGGTGTTTGGTAATGACGAACTGGTTGGTGTCGTTTCTTCTGTAGTTGGCGGCGTGGAGTTTGAGCTAGGAGCCCGATAACTTGAGCTATTAACTACGCCGGTTGCAGTTGCCACGATTGTGGAAATGGTTAACACTGCGATTGGTTTTAAAATCGGTGCTACTTTTCGCATCATATCTCTTCCTTTTCTAGTATCATCTGATCTTTCTATGTTACTTGATATTTATCATAATTCTTTTATTTTTTTCTTACGTTTTTATGAAGTTTTTATTGATTCGCTAGATATTCTTTCGCTTCACGATTCACTTTTTTCAAGTCAATCCCTTGTTGTTTGGCAGAAAATACACAACCACAATAACATTGACGATAGATATCATATTCCTTACACATCTGAATCGAGCGTTCATAGCCCTTATTTTTCTTGAAATCACTAGGCAAATAATGGGTGCCATATATTTTTTGGATATCCATTCCAATTTGATTGATCAATGCCGCATTTTTTTTGGGCGAGATTGTTAGGGCACTCCCAAAGTAATCATAGCCTAATTCTTGTGCCTTTTGTGCTACTAAATCTAATCGCATATTAAAGCAAGCTGTGCAACGTGCACCACCTTCTTTTTCATTTTCTAACTGATTTTCCAACACCATTTTGTTAAAAACGCTAGGACGATACTCATCGACAATTAGTTTCACTTGATGATTCGTATTTTCGTTAAATTCATCAACAAACCGTTGTTGCTCTGCTAACCGACGTAAATATTCACTTTTAGGATGGATATTTGAATTCGAGAAAAATAAAGTGACTTCTGCATGCTCTGACATAAATTCTAATGTGTGCGTGCTGCAAGGAGCACAACAGGTGTGGATTAAAATGGTTGGCTTTTTTTGTGCCAGTTCCCATTGTTTGATCATTTTTTTTAGAACAGAATCATAATTTATTTTTTGATTCTTCATTTTTTCAACTATTTCTGTGGCATCAACTACTTCCGTCACGCCAGCTCACCTCTTTTTAAAATATTGCTTCATTATATGCTATTTTTTCATAAACAAAAAGACGAATCTCACACTTATTTTAGCGATTTTTTTGAGCTTTTGCATTTGCACCTGTTATACTGTTAGCAACAACCCAAAGAAGGAGGCTTACTTTTTTTGAAGATTGAGCTTTTTTTGCGTAAGACGCAACGACACACGCAACGATTTATCACGAATCACTTTACTTCGATTCAAATTATTGTGTCTTATTATATTTTGATGACTATCCTTTCATTAGGATTGTTTTATTTACCTGTTTTCCGAGAAAAAGGTAGCCACGTTCCATTTGTCGATATGCTATTTATGGCAATCAGCACGGTTAGCGTAACCGGTCTTTCTACTTTTGATATCAATTCGGTATTCAATGATTCGGGCATTATTTTATTGGAAGTTCTATTTCAAATCGGCGGGTTAGGAATCATGATGATTTCGACTGCTTTCATTATTTTATCCAAAAGGCGCATTACGTTGCGTCAACGGCAATTAATCATGACCGATATGAACCAGCCACGACTTTCGGGAATTGTGCGCTTGATTCGGACAACTTTTTCCATTTTGATTTGGTTTCAAGTAATCTTTGGTACATTATTTTCAATTTATTTCTACTATCAAGGGTACTTTGAGCGCTGGCGTGATGCTATCTTTTACGGTTTTTATCAAGCAATCTCAGCCGTAACCAACTCTGGCTTTGACGTGACTGGTGACTCCATCAAGCCTTTTGCTCATGACTATCCATTTCTGATTGCTATCATGTTTTTGATCTTCATTGGTGGGATTGGTTTTCCGGTTCTAATGGAAGTTCGCGAGTGGTTTTTGTATCGAAAACGAAAAGAACGCTTGCCTTTTCGCTTCTCTTTATTTACCAAATTAGCAGTTCTGGCATTTATCATTTTATTTATTAGTGGCACACTGTTGATTTATTTACTGGAAAAAGATCACCTCTTTCATTCTTCCAGTCAAGGTGTCCAGTGGATTAATTCCATGTTTTATTCAATGACTACCCGGAATGCGGGGCTTCAAATCCATGATTTAGGTAATTTTCAAATCACCACATTAATTGTCTTTTCATTGCTCATGTTTATCGGGTGTAGTCCAAGCTCTGTCGGTGGTGGAATTCGAACGACGACTGTTGCAATCATTGGGCTTTATCTGTACTCTTTCTTAAAAAGTGAAGATAATATCAATATTTTTGGGCGAAGAATCGATGATGATGATGTTCGTAAATCAGTCGTTGTGTTTATGTTATCCCTAGGTATGTGTTTCTTTTGTATCCTATTTCTATCTGCAACAGAAGAACAATCTCTAATAGCTATTATTGTAGAGGTCACATCTGCTTTTGGGACAACTGGTCTTTCATTAGGTATCACCCCAGATCTTTCTGTCATTGGAAAAATCACGATTGCTGGGCTGATGTTTATCGGACGAATCGGTATGCTTTATACCTTGATGTTGTTCGTGCCAAAAGAGACACGAGATTTGGGTTATGAATATCCTTCAGAAAAAATTATTATTGGGTAATCTCTTCTATATGAAAAAAAGAACGTTCTTGATTCTATCAATCAAGAGCGTTTTTCTTTTTTTTATTAACTTCCTCTGTAAAATCCTCCATTTCTTAAGAAAAAGAAAAGCAATTTAACCTTTTTTTCAACATGTGGTATGATAAGTTGAATTTACTCGTCAACACGACGTTTTTTGGAGGTTACATAATGGGAATACGCAGTCAATTTGCGATTGCAGTTGGGAAATCATCACAATGGGCATTGAAAACATTTTTTAAAGGTGGCTCAAGCTTACCTGGTAAGCTTGCTCTTAAAATAGATCCGCATATTTTAGATAGTTTAGCCAAAGATTATGAAGTAGTTGTCGTAACTGGAACAAATGGAAAAACATTGACCACTGCCTTAACTGTTAATATTTTGCGTCAACAATTTGATGAAGTTTTGACAAATCCAACTGGTGCAAACATGGTTCAAGGAATCGTTTCAACATTCTTACAAGCCAAACCAAAAAAAGGACAGAAAAAATTTGCTGTTCTCGAAATTGACGAAGCTAGCTTGAGTAAAGTGACAGAATATATGAAACCTGAACTATTTTTATTCACAAATATTTTTCGTGACCAAATGGATCGTTACGGTGAAATTTATACAACGTACAAAATGATTGTTGACGGTGCTGCAAAAGCACCAAATGCAACGATTATTTCAAATGGTGACTCACCAATTTTCAATTCGGTACAAACAGTCAATCCAAACAAATATTATGGGTTTGATCACGAAGAAGATCATGAACAAATGGCTCACTACAACACAGATGGCGTTCTGTGTCCAAAATGTCATCATATCTTACATTATAAAATGATCACTTATGCGAACTTAGGGAAGTATTATTGTCCAAATTGTGACTTTAAACGTCCTGAACTTGATTATCGTTTAACTGAGATGATTCGTATGGACAATGTTTCTGCTGATTTTGTCATTGATGGACATGAGTATGGTATCGAAGTTGGTGGAATGTATAACGTGTATAATGCGTTAGCTGCTACAGCTGTGGCTGAATATTATGGTGTCGCACCAGAAAAAATCAAACAAGGTCTGGGTTATGATGAAAAAGTCTTCGGCCGGCAAGAAACGATAACAATCAATGACAAGAAATGCACATTGATCCTTGTTAAAAATCCGGTTGGAATCAATCAAGTAATTGATATGATTGGTCTTGCGCCTTACCCGTTTTCATTAGTTTCCCTACTAAATGCGAATTATGCTGATGGAATTGATGTCAGTTGGATTTGGGATGGCAACTATGAAAACTTCGCAACCATGGCTATTCCAGCAGTTATCTCTGGTGGAGATCGCCATACAGACATGACTTTGCGCTTAAAAGTTGCGGGTATTCCAGAAGAAAAATTAACGGAAACAAAAGAAATTCCTGAAGTAATTGAAAAAATCAAAACACTTCCAACCGAACATGTTTATATTCTAGCGACTTACACCGCTGTTTTGCAGTTGCGTAAAGAATTGGCAAATCAGGGATATATTAAGGGAGGCATGAATAATGGCTAATTATGAATTAACTATTGCGCACCTGTATGGTAATTTAATGAATACTTACGGGGATAACGGAAATTTATTGATGCTCAAATACGTTGCCGAAAAAATGGGCGTGACTTTCAATTCTGAAATCGTCAGCATCCATGAACCTTTTGATGAAAAAAAATATGACTTAGTCTTTTTCGGTGGTGGGCAAGACTTTGAACAGCTGATTATTTCAGAAGACATTCAAGACAAGAAAGAATCTTTGACAAACTATATTGAAAATGATGGTGTCATGCTTGCGATTTGTGGTGGCTATCAATTACTTGGTCACTATTACATGGGCGCTAATGGTGAAAAAATCCAAGGAATCAGTGCTTTAGATCACTACACACTTAGCCAAGACAACAATCGTTTTATCGGAGATATTGTTATTCACAATGAAGAATTTGACGAAACTTATTATGGATTTGAAAATCATAATGGACGAACTTTCTTAGGTGAAGGTGAACGTCCTCTTGGGAAAGTCGTTCAAGGAGAAGGAAACAATGGCGAAGATCAGTCTGAAGGAGTTATTTACCGTAATGTTTATGGTTCTTACTTCCATGGTCCTATCTTAGCACGTAATGAACACTTAGCTGAACGCTTGATTCGCCTAGCTTTAGAAAAGCGTTATGGAAAAGAGTTAGATTTGCCAACTGTGACAACAAAAATGTAGCACCTAGCATTTCATACAAAAAACTCAAACAAAAAGAATGAACCAAAGCGAAATTCGCGTTGGCTCATTCTTTTTTGCATTCTTTCAATCAATTATTTCTTTTCACCGGGAACAGAAGCAATAATTGCTAACTCACCTTGGATCGTCCATTCTTTGACGCCATCAGGAATGATGCAGCTTGTCCCTTTTTCCAATGAATAAGTTTTTCCATCAACCACTAACTCGCCAGCGCCAGCAATTACTGTCATCAGCGTATAAGGTGCTTGTTTTTTAAATGACATGATGCCTTTAACGTCCCATTCATAAACGTTAAAGAATTCTGTTTCTAGATACGTAACTACGGAAGAATTGCCTTCACGAATTTCTTTTACGTGTAATTCTGGCGTTTTCGCTGGAACAGTTGTTACATCAATTGATTGTTGGATGTGTAATTCACGGGTATTTCCTTGATCGTCTTTGCGATCGTAATCATAAACACGGTAAGTCGTATCTGAACTTTGTTGTGTTTCTAAAATCATGATTCCTTTACCAATTGCGTGGATTGTTCCACTTGGTACATAGAAGAAATCACCTTTTTTCACAGGAACACGTTTCAATAAATCATCCCAACGACCTTCTTCAATCATTTTCGCAAGTTCTTCACGTGTTTTTGCGTGATGACCATAAATGATTTCTGCGCCTGGCTCTGCATCAATGATGTACCAGCACTCTGTTTTACCTAGTTCACCTTCATGTTCCATTCCATATGTATCATCTGGATGGACTTGAACAGATAATTCATCTTCTGCATCTAAAATTTTAATTAGTAATGGAAAAACTGGTTCTGTGGGGTGACCGAATAACTCTTTATGATTTGCCCAAAGGTCATCTAATTTTTGACCTTTAAATTCGCCATTTTCAACGATACTTACACCATGAGGATGCGCACTGATTGCCCAGTCCTCTCCAATTTTGTCACTAGGAATGTCAAATCCAAATACAGAACGTAGGCGACTTCCTCCCCAAATTTTTTCTTGGAAAACTGGTTTTAAAAACATAGGTTCTTGCATAATTCAAACTCCTCTCAACTTTCATAGCTATTATAGCACTATTTTTGTAAGAACGCTTTCTCTTTCAGATAAGTTTCAACAATTTCATCACGACATTCAAGATAGGCTTCACGCGCATCATTTGGATGAATACGGTTGGATAAAAAGATAAAGCCTTCTTGACTAATAACATCAATTAACAGGAACGTTCCTGTATATCCCGTGTGGAAAAGTATCGGATGTTGATCCTTTTGATCTAATTTAAGAGCCCATCCTAATGATCGCTGTCCATTTTTTTCAGGTGTATGATCTTGAAGTAATGACTCAATCGTTTGGGTAGTCAAAAATTGTCCCCCATTGACTTTTCCTTTAGCCAAATACATTTGAACAAAAGAAATGCTATCTTCTAAATCCAAAAATAACCCTGCATTTCCAGCATGTTCAGCTAAAATTCTTGCTTTAGGGTCATGAGTGATTCCTCTTAAAACTTCCCCAGAGGGTAATTGTTCAGTAGGAACGATTTTTTTAGATGGAAAAGGTAAAAATAAACTATTCATCATTCCTAAAGGTTCAAGAACTTGTTCTTGAAATAATTCAACCGCTGGCTCTTGATAAATTTCTTCCAACATCAAACCAAGCAAGATCGTCCCTGCATCAGTATATTTTACCGTTTTGCCTAACTCAGCTCCAGGTTGCAATGTTAAATAAGCAGCAATCAACTCTTCTTGTGTTAATGAATCTCGGTCAGGTATCCAAGTTTGAATATCTGAAGTGTGCGTCAATAAATGACGAATGGTAATTGTCTGGTTTTCAAATGCTGGTAAATAGCGCTGGAGCGGTTGATCCAAGTCAAGTTTACCGTCTTCCCACAATCGTAAAACAAGTGTTGTGGTAGCGATGACTTTCGTTAACGATGCTGCATCAAAAAGTAAGTCTTCTGACATCGGTTGTGTATCAGGAACAATTTGGGCTTGTCCTGCTGCAAATGATTCGACTTTTTCTTGTTTGATAAAAGCAGCTACAACACCGGGGTAAAAACCTTCCGCAAGTTTAGTCAAAATCATTTGTTTTGTTTCTGGATACATGTTCTTTCCTCATTTCTACTCAAAGAATCTCTTTGAAGGATTTGATCATTCATACAGCACAAGCATATATTTTTCTGGGTAGTGAAGCAAGCTGTTTCAGTTGATTTCTTTCGATTACTTTGTTTAAAAAAAATAAGAGAAGCCATCCAGCTACTCTTGTCCTTTATCAAAATGATTGCAGTCAGCACTATCGTTAAGAAATTATTTTTTGGCTGACTCCAATCTATTTAGCTATTTTTTAGGATTGCTGACAAACCACCACTCGATACCAATTGCATCATACACAGTGATGACTGATTTTTTCTTATCTACGAAGAAATCAAGATTTTCAGCTTGTAAATGTTCAATCAATGTTTCCATGTTTTCTGGTGTCACGACAAATTTCAAGAAGTCTAATCCTAAAACCTCATCTGTTGGTAAGTCGATTGTTCCACCTACTGCTTGGTTCAAACCAACATGAAAATCGCCTTCGTTCAGTACATGCAGACCATTTTCTTCGTTATGTACTTTTAGTCCGAGTACATGACTCAAAAATTGGCGCTCTTTCGCTAGGTCGCTAACATTCAAATGAATTTTTTCAAAATAGGCACCTGATGTTAACTTTGTGAATTTTTCTTCAGATTTTCGCAGTAAAGCTTCTTGATCCATTACTTCAGGTTCTGCTTTTTCAGCATTTTTTTCTTCGTAATAAATTTCAAGTTCGTTACTTTCTGGGTCAACTAATAAGATTCCCATACGTGCTTGATCTTCCAGTGCATCTTTAATTGGATAATTTGTTTTACGGATACGGCATAACATATCTGCCATTTCTTCCACACTTGGAATGACCAAAGAAAAGCGACTCAACTTTTTGATTTCACCTGTGTGATTGTTCGCACGTGGGCTTTCTTCTAGTAAAAGCATTTCACTGTCACTATCTTGTGTACCAAAAATAGCCAACTCATTTTCTTCACGCTTCAAATCAAAACCAACTGTATCCTTATAAAAAGCAATCATTTTATCGCGATCTTTGACTCGGATAGCCACACTTTTTAAATAGGTAGTAGCCCCCAATTTAAAATCTTTCATTTATTCTACTCCCCTTCTGCGTCAAATTATATTTTAACGATGGATGTCACTTCTTTCAAGCAATAACTAAGAATTTGTGAAATTTATTTAGTCCGAGAGTAACATCAATCTCCATTTTCTTCAAGAAAATCAAAAAAATTGGCGGAATCTAACAAATAACTTTTCCTGAATACAGCTTTTTTAATTATTTTTCGTTGCCAATCAGTTGGTTATTTCAAATAAATATGAAAAAGGGATGTGACAATCCTTCTGTCACATCCCTTTTTAGAATAAACGGTGTTCCCAAAGCAACTCCTCGAAATAATTCACAACTGTACAAAGATATGAAAAGCTATTTTTGTCAGTTGCTCATTATTTTTTCGAAGCTAATCGCTTGGTACCACAACCTCTATTCATGGTGTTCTCCAAGCAGCTTCTTCGGCAATAAGTCCTCTTTTCATAAAAATATGGAAAACTATTTTTGGAAAAGCATCCTTATTGCTTGAAGCTAATCGCTTGACACCACAACCTCTATTCACGGTGTTCTCCAAGCAGCTTCTTCGGCAATAAGTCCTCTTTTCATAAAAATATGGAAAACTATTTTTAGAAAAGCATCCTTATTGCTTGAAGCTAATCGCTTGGCGCCACAACCTCTTGTTATTAAGCAACTTCTTCAGAAAATTGACTATTATAAAGATCAGCATAAAAACCATCTTTAGCCATTAGTTCTTCATGGTTACCTGTTTCTACAATTGATCCATGATTCATCACAATAATATTGTCTGCATCGCGAATCGTTGACAAGCGATGCGCAACCACAAAACTTGTCCGATTTTCTAAGAGACGGTTCATTGCTCGTTGGATCAAAATCTCTGTTCGAGTATCAACACTTGAAGTTGCCTCATCCAGAATCAAGACATCTGGATTAGCCAAGAATGCGCGAGCAATCGTGATCAATTGGCGTTGTCCTTGAGAGATGTTACTTGCATCTTCATTTAAAATCGTGTCATATCCTTCTGGTAATTTACGAACAAAATCATCCACATGAGCAGCTTTGGCAGCGGCAATTACTTGGTCTTTTGTGGCTTGTTCATTTCCATAATGGATATTGTCATAGATTGTACCTGTGAATAACCACGTATCTTGTAAGACCATCGAGAATTTGGCACGCAACTCATCACGGGATAAGTCTCGAGTATCAACACCTTCATAGCGAATGCTTCCGCCAGACACATCATAAAAACGTTCCAACAAATTGATCAACGTAGTTTTACCTGCACCAGTTGGGCCAACGATTGCGACCATTTCTCCCGGTTTGACATTTAAGTTAAAATCGGTCATCAATAAGTTATCCTCAGTATAACCAAACTGTACATTTTCAAAGCGAACTTTATAGGGAGAATCTTCTTCTACTGGGAGTCCTGAAGGTTCATCTGTCATTTCAGCTTCGTCTAAGACTTCAAATACACGTTCTGCAGAAGCGACAGTTGATTGAATGGTATTCATTAAGCTAGCGATTTGAGTAATTGGTTGTGAGAATTGGCTTGTATATTGCAAGAATGCTTGAACATCCCCTAAAGAAACATTCCCATTTGCTACTTTAATCCCACCAAGGACAGCGACAAACACATAGCCTAAATTCTTAACAAAGTTCATCAATGGCATAATGATTGCCGAAATAAATTGGGCTTTCCAACCAGACGCATAAAGTTTTTCATTTTCAACTTCAAAAACTTCCTGATCTTTTCCAGTATGATTAAAGGTTTTAACAATCGTGTGACCAGCATAGGTTTCTTCTACTTGGTTATTCAACAAACCTAAACTCTTTTGTTGATCTGAAAAATATACTTGTGATTTTGGTGCGACGATCATCACAACGATTAAACTTAACGGAATCATTAGTAAAGCGACTAGTGTCAATTGCCAACTAATTGATAACATCATCACGATGACCCCAATCAGTGTAACTGTACTCGTTACAAATTGCGTCAAATTTTGTTGAAGGGTACTTGCAATGTTGTCCATATCGTTGATTGCCCGAGACATAATATCCCCATTCGTATGTGTATCATAATAAGAAATGGGTACTCGGTTCATTTTAGCTTCTAAGTCCTTACGCAAATCATAAACTGTTCGTTGTGAGACACGCGTCATAATAAATTGTTGTAAGAAACTAAACACGGCAGCAATAACATACATGACAATGACGGTCGCAATAATTTGGCCGATTTTATCAAAGTCAATTGGAAATTCAGTCACTTTTTGACCTTGCTGCATCTGTTTCGCGCCAATCATGACGCCTTTAAAAATTTCAGTTGTTGCACGACCTAGAACTTTCGGCGTTTGGATTTGGAAAATCACTGCCGCAATTGCCAAGACAAATACTAAAACAATCGCAATTAGTCGTTTTGACATATAGCTAAAGAGGCGGCTAACTGTCCCCCAGAAGTTTTTTGCTTTTTCTCCTTTTGCACCAATGTTACGCCCAGGTCCATGACCACCTCCGCCACGCATTGATCCATGAGAGGATTGTGTTTTTTCTTTACTCATGCTAAGTCCTCCTCTCTTAATTGCGAACGAACAATTTCCGCATAAGTTTCATTTGTTTCTAGCAGTTCTTTATGTGTTCCTTTACCAACTAACTTGCCTTCATCTAAAACTAAAATCGTATCAGCATCCATGACGGTACTTACGCGTTGCGCTACTAAAACAGTTATACTGTCGGTCATGTCCTGTTTCAATGCTTGACGAAGTTTTGCATCTGTTTTGAAATCAAGCGCAGAAAATGAATCATCAAATACATAAACATCTGCTGGTTTGACTAATGCGCGAGCAATCGCTAACCGCTGTCTTTGTCCACCAGAAAAATTTCCTCCACCTTGTTCAACATGACTATCTAGCCCGTCTTCCAACTCAGAAACAAACTCTTTTGCTTGAGCAATTTCTAATGCTTTCCAGATCATTTCATCCGTTGCGTCAGGTAAGCCATATTGCATGTTTTCCCGAATCGTTCCAGAAAATAAAATCGCTTTTTGTGGAACGAAACCAATCAAATCACGCAAGTTTTCTTGAGTCATTTCGCGAATATCCGTTTGATTTAAACGAATTTCGCCTGATTCAATTTCATATAGTCGAGGAATCAAATTCACTAACGTTGTTTTACCAGAACCAGTTCCACCGATAATCGCAACGATTTCCCCTGATTTTGCACGAAAATCAATATCTTCAAGCGCTAATTTTTCTGCACCACGATAACGATAATCCACATGGTCAAAATTCAACGTTGCAGACTTTCCGGCAAGCGTTACTTCTTTTGGATTTTTTGGGTCCGTAATATCGATATCTTCGTCTAATACTTCATTGATCCGATCAGCAGAAGCTTGCGCACGAGGAACCATGATAAAGATCATTGATAGCATCATGAAACTAATTAGGATTTGCATCGCATAAGTCATAAAAGCAATTAAATTCCCAACTTCTAAATTCATTTCAGCTATGTAGTGTCCACCAAACCAAGTAATTGCTACGTTTGTTCCACTCATGATTAGCGTCATCAACGGCATCATCAATGCAACAATTGAGTTCACGCGAATCGCCGTGTTTGTGTAATCTTTATTTGCTAAATCAAAACGGTTCTCTTCAAACTTTGTTTTATCAAACGCACGAATCACGCGGACACCCGTTAAGCCTTCACGGAAAACTAAGTTCAAGCGGTCCGTTTTCTTTTGCATACTCTTAAACAACGGAACCGCAAAATACATAATACCGCCAACTAAAACTAACATGATTGGGATAACTACCAAAAAGATTTTTGTTAACTCTTGATCTTTTTGATAAGCAAGAAAACTTGCCCCTATCAATGTAATAGGTGCGTTGATCATCATCCGTAAAAACATTTGAACAACCATTTGAATTTGTGTCACATCATTTGTTGTTCTCGTAATCAACGAGGCTGTTCCAAATTTATCAAAGCCATCATTTGTTAGATTTTCTGCCTTTTGATAAACATCTGAGCGTAATTTTTTCCCTAATTTTTGTGACTCACGCGTCGCAAAAAAAGTATTTCCAATAGCAGCTAAAATACTAATCAATGAAAAGCCAATCATGACAAAGCCAGTCTGCCAAATATAGTCAATGTCTCCTTTAGCTACCCCTTTATCAATAATGTTGGATGTCAATGTTGGTAAATATAAGTCTGCCAAAACTTGAACAACCATAAAACCAACTGCGGCAATGGCAGAAGTAATGGAAATTCGTTTAATAATTTTCAGCATCTATTCCCCTTCTTTCTACTTATAGGCTCCCTCTTTCAACCAAGAAAGCTTTAACTTAAATTCTTCGATTGCTTGTTCAACTGAGTAGTCTTTCGTCACTGAAAGTGATTTGTATGAATGTGTAATCGTTGAAAAAACAGCATTCATCAACAGTGATATCAGCAGCTCTAATTCGTGTGAATCTCTTACTTTTAGTTTTGTTTGATCAATCACTTCTATTAAAGCTTGAGTATCCTGCTTATGTCTTTTATGTGGCATTTTTTTTGCCTTTTCCTCTTCAGAAAGATGAGGAGTCACTTTACGTGAAGCGCGATAATCCATGTTCATGAATAAGTGTCGATAAAATGCAGAATTTTCTCCTGCTAAGATTTCGCGAATCATCTTTTCAAAATAAAGCTCGAAGCCTTCAAAAAGATCTCCATGAACTTCTTTCATCAAGTTTCGCATATCTCGCGAACTATCACGTCGCAGTGTCTCAAAATAATAGAAGTACAGATCCTCTTTATTTTCAAAATATTGATAAAAACTACCACGTGGTATCTCAGCTAGTTTCACGATATTAGCAATTGACGCATCCTTTAACGGCACACGTGAAAACTCAGCATTCGCAGCGGCTAATAATCGTTGTTGCTTTTCCTTTGGCAAATGAAAAAATGTTTGTGTTGGCATAGTCCTCCTCCTTTCGTTTCTTCGCCCAAATGACGCGTTGTCATATGACGCTATGTCATTATAACACCAGCAGACTGTTTTGCAAGTTTTTTACATTATTTTTTTCCTTTATTTCAACTGCAAAAAAGAAACAGTACATCCGTTAAACGAATGCACTGCTTCTTTTAAAAATAAGTGAGTAAGGGTTTCCCACCTTTTACGTTTGAGTTCGTTCATTATTTGCCTAAAAGAAAACCCGTTTGCCAGCCAGACGAACTTAGAATATGAGAAGTCTCTTCGGCTATCTTTTTGTAAAAACAATGAACTAACAGCAACTCTAATGAAAGAGTGATGATTTGCTACGACTATGTAAAAAAATCAGCTCTTCCACTTGTGGGGTTATTTGAGATGTTCATCCCAAATCAACATGGTGGAATAACTAAATTATAGCCATGCAAATCAATCATTTCCAATATACTTTTACCGATGTCGAGGTAAATAAATCTAAACAAACTGGCCTTTAGTTGAAGTTTTTTTATTTTTTTACACTTGATTTCAGTATGCTTTTGTTTTGGCTCCACCAAATGGATCAGTAAAAAAAGAATGAGTAGTAAAAAAGAAAAGCAGCTAAATGAACTATTCTTTGTTTTTAAACCTTGATAGCCTTTTCTTTTTCGATTAAACTAGCTTTGTTAGTCTTGAACATAACAAGTATGTTTACAAAAAAGGAGATTGAATCATTATGTCATCAGTATTAATTGTCAAAGGTCATCCTTTAACTGCTGAAGAATCACGCTCAGTTAAAGCTCTTTCTACATTTCTAACTAGCTATAAAGAAAGTCATCCAGAAGATGAAATCACTATTCTTGATCTTTACCGTGATGATATTCCTGAAATTGACGAAGAATTATTATCTGGTTGGGAAGTTCTTCGTACTGGAGCCGACTTCTCAGAATTAACTGAAAAGCAACAACATAAAATCGCGCGGTTTAACGAATTAACTGAACAATTTCTAGCTGCTGATAAAATCGTCATTGCCAACGCACTTTGGAACCTAAATATTCCAACACGTTTAAAAGCTTGGTTTGACACGGTCAACGTAGCTGGTAAAACATTCAAATATACAGAAAATGGTCCTCAAGGTTTAGTTCAAGGAAAGAAAGCTTTACACATCCAATCAAATGGTGGTATTTATCAAGGCCAAGATTTTGCTTCACAATATGTTAAAGGAATCTTGAACTTTATTGGAATTGACGAAATCGATCAATTATTTATCGAAGGAATCGACTACACACCTGACCGTGCAGAAGAATTGATGCAAGAAGCACTAGACAAAGCTACTCAATTAGGAAAAGATTTCTAAGCAAAACAGATCTCTTTTACAACAAAAAAACAGCAAACAACAATCTAGTTTTCGATTGTCGTTTGCTGTTTTTATTTATGTTTCTTTTTTTGATTTTTAAGATAGTTGCCTATTCTTTTTTCGGCGTTTCAACTGGATCGTCTTCATATAAGGAAGAAATCGTTGTGTACCATTCAAAAATATGCGTGATGATTACTTTGGCTGCCGCATAAACAGGTATTCCCAAAATAACTCCCACAATTCCAAACAGTTTTCCAGAAGTCAATAAAACCAATAAAATCGTTACTGGATGAATCGCTAATTGATTCCCTAAAACTAATGGTGAAATCAATCGTCCTTCGATCGTTTGCTCGGCAATAAAGACGATAATCACTTTCACCAACATCAAAGGCCCTGCTACAATCCCAAGAAAGACTGCTGGAATCATGGCTAAAAATGAGCCAAGGTACGGAATTAGATTCAAGAATCCTGCAACAATACCTAACGTCACTGAATATTCCAATCCAATAATCGAAAAACCAATGATAAACATGATTGCCACAGCAAAAGCCACAGTCAATTGACCTCTTATATAAGAAGATACTTGATCGTTCATTTCACTTAATACTTTCAAAGTTGGTTTTCTCATACGTGTTGGTAAGAATTTAACAAAGTAAGGTGCTAATTGACGTCCATCTTTCAATAAATAAAACAAGATAAATGGCATCGTCATAATTGCCACAATGACTGTCGCTACCGCTCCTACGATACTTCCAACACTTTGAACGGTCGTTTTTGAAAGGTTCTTAATCAAATCGCCGGCAGAATTAATAATTTTATCCCCCGCAGTCTCAAGTTGTTCACGAAATTGATTAAACAAAGGATCGCGTAAGATTTCTGTTAATTTATCATCTATCGTGTCGACATATTGTGGGAAATTACTAGCAAAGCTAACTGATTGCTCTTGAATTTTTGGCACAATCACTACGATTCCCCAAACGATTAGCGCCACCACAACGACAAATAAACCAATAATACTGTAAATTCTGGGAATCTTTTTCTTCTCTAAATAGTCCACCACAGGATTCATCAAATAATATAAAATACCCGCTAAAATAATTGGTAGGCCAACGATAGCTAAGAATTGCCACACAGGTTCAAATAGGTATGACACTTTCGTAAAAAGAAAGACGATTACTAATAAAAGCAGAACAACTAATAAGGCCGTTACTACTTGATTATTTAAAAACCATTTCCAAAACCAGGAAATTGGTTTTCCTTTTTTATTTTTCTCCTCCATATGTCCCTCCTACTGATAATAAATTTGTGTTCCCAAATGAATTTCTGGAAGTTGATAAGGATTCAAATACACACCATTAACAATCGTATTTTCTGGTTGATGCTCGTCAAACACTAACGTTACGTGACCAACTGTTTCCAGATTTTGATTAGCAGTCGTTCCGACATGTTCAATCGTATATTCTTGTTCATCAAATCGAATTGTTTTTCCAGATTCTAGCTTAAAGGGTTCTTTATTTAAAAATTCTTGGATAATCGAGTAGTTTCGTAAAGTAGTTGTTGCTGTGTTGTTGAATAAAATCAGCATTGGTTCTTTTTCATTAATTGCTTCTGGTCCAATTTCTACTACATTGGCTTGAATCATCTTGATCTCTCCTTTGATTACTATCACAATGAACAGTGTTTTTCTTCATACAGCGTATTTTTACGCTCAAAAATATTATAGCATATTCTCTTTCATTATCCGCCAAGAACAGTTGTATGCTAAAATAAAAAAGAAAACAATTTCATTTTTTTAGGAGGGAATCAAATGATTGAAAAAATCATTTTGGGTACTTATACACGCCGAGTAAGTGAAGGAATTTATACAATCGATCTTGATACTGAAAAAAAAGAATTATCTGGACTAACTTTAGCAACTAAAGAAGTGAGTCCCACCTATTTAGCAAAGAGTAAAGCAGAGAATCTATACACGGTCACAACAGTTGATGGATTAGGTGGCGCAGGCGCATACGATTCAACGTATCAATTTTTGAATGCGGTAACAGAAGAAGGAGCACCTCTTTGTTATGTAGCAGTAGATGAAACTCGTCAGCTGGTTTATGGTGCAAATTATCATAAAGGTGAAGTAAATGTTTATCGTATTTTAGATAATGGTGGTATTGAAGCTGTCGAATCTCTTTATCATCAAGAGGAAACTGGACCACATAAAAATCAAGACCACGCACATGTCCACTACACTGATTTAACACCTGACCAACGTTTAGTTGTTTGTGATCTTGGAACTGATCGAGTGTACACTTATGATGTTGCAGAAAATGGAAAGTTAACTCTAGCAGCCACTTTTGTAGCTGAACCTGGAACTGGACCCCGTCATTTAGTTTTCCATCCGACACAGCCAATTGCTTATTTATTTGGTGAATTAGACAGCACCGTAAGCGTCCTCGCTTATCAAGAAAATGGTTCATTTGAAAAGTTACAAAAAATTTCAACTTTACCAGAAGATTTCACAGGTGAAAATGGCGGTGCTGCTATCCGAATTTCAAATGACGGCCGTTTCTTATATACTTCTAATCGTGGACATAACTCAATCGCAGTCTTTGAGATTTCTAGTAATGGTGAACAGCTTTCTGCTATTCAAAATATTTCAACAGAAGGTGATTTTCCTCGTGACTTTGCCTTAAATTCAACAAATGAGTTTTTAGTTTGTGCAAATCAAAATAGTGATAACTTAACTTTATTCACACGTGATGCTCAAACCGGAAAGTTAACATTACTACAAAAAGACATTTATGCACCTGAGTGTGTGTGCGTCTATTTCGACTAAAATCAACCTATTTTTCAAAGGAGGAAATTTTTATGATTCAAAAATCAGCTGAAGAGTATCTATTAGACAACCTTTCTGAACTTTATAATAAGTGTCTTCCCTTGTACGAATTGATTACTAGCCCACGCTATGAAAAAAATCGAGTTATTGTTGTGACGAACGAGCTATACAGCCTCGCTCAAACAGCAAAATTATATACTCAGCTACATCCAGAATTGCAAATCAAAGAAGTCAGCAAATTTTTTGATGCTTTTCATCAGTTTTATGCTGAACTCAAGCAAGTCTTCTTCAATGAAGATTCTAATACCGCTTTGCTTTATAGCAAATTGACCATTATGAAACAAAACTTTGAACATTTAACTGCTATTTTTCACAGCTTATAAATGAACCTAGTAATAACTATAGATGAATGATGAAGAAAGAAGCGAAGAACATGAACCAACAAGAAGTGTTAGATCGTTTGCGAGAAGATTTGCAGATTCCTTTTTTTCAGGGGAAAATCGAAGATAAAGAGTATACTGAAGCAGACTATCAACAACTAAAGAAAAATCTGGAAGATTATTTTGATAACTACGTCAGGAATGTTGAAAACTGAAAAAGGTTGTGACGCAAAGTGGTTAGCTTCAAGTAATAAGGAATCTTTTCTAAAAATAGCTTCTCATATTTTTAAGAAAAGAGGACTTATTACCGAAGAAGCTACTTTGAGAACACCGTGAATAGAGGTTGTGGTTCCAAGCACTCAACTCCAAACAGATAATGAGCAGGTACTCAAAATAGCTTCTCATATTTTGAAGTGAATGCACGTTATATGGAGGAGTTGCTTGGGGAACACCGTAAATAAAGGTCGTGAAAGAAGTGTCTAGCTTAAATAAATAAGAATAAATTTCCAGAAATTGTTTTTCAAATTTTGCGAAATTTAGACTTATTTAGCAGGAGTTACTTCTTGAACACCGTGAGTAGAGCTTGTGGCACAAAACGTCTAGCTCCGACTAGATAACAATCAACTGCCCAAAATAGCTTTTCATATTTTGGGCTAGTTGTGAATTATCTGGCGGAGTCGGACGCTTTGTACCACAAGCTTTTTTATTATACATTGAATTTTTGAGCATCAAAAAACCACCGAGTTGGTTAGGCTCGGTGGAAAAGGCTACTTACTCAATGAGAGTAAATAAAGGTTGTTGTTGGTTATGCTTTTATCATATAGCAGTGAACAACTCTTATCATAAAAAAAACGTTATATTTAGATTAAATAACTCTAGTTTTATCTTTAAATTATTTTTTCATCAAAAGATTGGTCATTTTTTGGATTGCTAGTGAAATATCATCTGTTGCTTGGTCTTGTTTCTTTTCTGAAGCTTCAAATAAATCCGTATCAATTCCCTTTTCTACGTTAATACTTTGAATCATTTCTTCACAACCAGCTACATAAGAAAGATAGGCACGTTCAAATTTTTTGTGAATCCCCATCACTTTTGCTGGAGGACGTAACGTACTAACTTTTTTCAGCATAGCTCGGTATTGCTTAGTTCCAGCTTCAAACAATTGAACAACTTCTGTTAATTGTTCTGAATTTAATTCTGCCACTTTCTTTTCATCAATTGCTTGACGAATCATTTCGTATTTGGGATGCATTTGCTCGCCAATTTCTTCCGTTTGTTTCACAATGTTATCGACTGATTGAACATAATAACCAATATTTGGTAACATGAAATTCCCTACTTTCTCCGTTTATCTATCCTTTATTGTACCTGTTTTTACTATTTTATGACAAGCTTATTTCTCGCCTTGTTTCTTTTCACTTCAATCACTATTTTCAAAAAAACTAGCCTGTAAACTATATTGTTTACCAGAAACGATGTCATATTGAATCATTTGATAGTCTTCATATAATTTTTTTTGTTGCTCATTCAGTTGTGCCTCTTTACGCCACTGCCCATTTTGATAATATAAGCCCCTTTCAAACGCAGGTAAAACTTGCTCCATTTCCAATAGCAATTGATAGAACCCTGTTGTTGCTTGATTCGTTTGTTCCAATAAGTTAGCTGCAAAATAAAATGGACTACTGATTGCATCATGAGTAGCTTGATTTGTTAATTTTCCTTCGCTATCAAACATTAAAAATTGTGTTTCATGTAAAGTCTGCTCATCGTTTGCTCCTTGCACTACTTCTGAGTAAATACCAGGAAGATGATCTCCCCAGAAAACAACTAGGGTTCTTCGCGAAACATCTTGTAAACTATCAACAAATTCCTTCAGTGCCTCACTGCTATAGGCAACGTCCTGCAAATAGTTGGTTAAATTATCGGTGTCACTGCCGTCACTTGCCTGAGCATCGTAAGCAATATCTGAATACTTTCCACCATAAGGCATATGTGTTTGCATCGTTACTAGATGAACAAATTGTGGTGAATCTTGCTGTTTTAAAATAGATAAAACTTCTTGATAAGCGGCTTTATCTGAAATATAAGGATTGTTTTGGAGTTTTTCTGTGTAATTCATTTCTTTTTCACTGATAAATGAATCAAATCCCAAAACATCATACACATCTTCACGCTTATACATTGATGTGTTATAGGGATGAATCGCTGTTGTTTGATAATTTTGCGCTGCTAGATTGGAAACCAATGATGGAAATTTTGTCATTTTAGGAACTAACATCGTGTACGGAGTTGTTAATTGTGCATTAAATAGTTCCATTGAAAAACCAGTTAACGCTTCAAACTCAATATTTGCAGTTCCACCCCCATAATTTTGGGACAACATTTTGCCACTATAGGTTTGATTCGCAATGTCATAATAATCTTGCAGTGGATTTCCTGAAACTTCGATTCCGTTTAAGTGACTAGGGTCAGAAAAACTTTCGCTCATCACATAAACGATGTTTGGTTGCTCTTCTTCAACTGTTTGATTTTTCTTATCAGCTATTTGTTGATAATTCTTAGTGATTTCTGCCACTTTCGCTTTGGAATAGCCTTTTGGTTCATCCATTGCTTCAACTTGTAGATTGTAAAGAAACCCGCCAATAAATCCTGTATTATAGTAGTTCATTTTCTGACTATAAGGAATCCACAAAGCTGTTTTGTTGTACGCTTTTCGTAAGAGATTATTCGGGTTATTAAAACTACCAATGTACATCAATAGAATAGCAGATAAAACGAAGACAGTTCCTCGTACGACCTGAAAACGACGCCCTTTTTTGAAACTCCGGTATAGCCCCCAAGCAAATAAAATGATTACTAAACCAGTAATTCCCATTAAAATAAAAAATGTCGTTCCCCCTGCCATCTCTTTCAACAAACTAAGTTCCGTAATCATTTTGATGTCATCAGGATAAATAGGCTCTTGTCGATAACTCATTTTTAAATAGTCAGCAACACCTAAAATGCCGATAATCGTTGTATACAAAATAGATCCAACCAGAACCGATCCTGCAACACTGCTGAGGAAGGCCAGAAAAACGAATAAAACTAAGCAAGCTAAAATAAACTTTTCTGTATGCCAAGAAAACGCAAATTTCAATGCTAAGTCATAGGACAAATCATTTTGGCACCATTGTAAAAATAAATTACTCAATACAACTAAAGCGATCACGCCAATCGTAGTCAAACTAATTCGAATGATACTCTTTTGTTTAAGTGAAAGATTATTTATTCTTTTCTTCAATTAATTGCTCCTTCATCGCCTACTTTATGAACTTAAACGATTATTTTAAATTTGACTCACTCTCTTATTTTAGTAGCATCAAATTTGAAAGTAAAGCGGTCATCGGCTAATTAAAGAAATAAAAATAACTTGATTAAACTTGTGGACGTACTAATAACCGTACACGTTTAACATCCGCAATCGTTTCTAACTGACGGTTAGCTTCTAATAAATTTTTGACATCTGTACTCTCAATGTCAATCAGTGTATAAACGTAATCCTCTTTCTGGTTACGCGTCATATTACCAATTGGTAAATCATTTTCCTCCAAAATTTTAAAAACTTCCGATAAGATTCCTTGTCTTTTTTGATAAAAAATCGTAAAACGATACGGCGCACGAAAGACCATTCGCACAGCTGGAAAATTCACCGATGAACGAACTGTTCCAAACAGCAGATAGTTTCGTAATGCTCGAACAGCTTCCCGACTGCTATCCGCTAAAGCTTCTTTTGTGGACCCACCAATGTGCGGAAGCATCATGATTTTTTCATTTCCTAAAAATTCTTGTGCTGGAAAATCTGTTATGTATTTTGCCAGTTTTCCATCCTCAATCACTTGTAAAAGTGCTGCATTATCTACAATTCCACTTCGTCCCACATTAATTAAAATAGCCTCTTCTTTCATTAAAGATAACTCTTCTTTCCCCAACAGCCCATTTGTTTCCGGCGTTGAAGGTAGCATAATCACGACGAAATCAGACAATCGTAAAATATCCGGCAAGGGTAATTGCTCAACATAGTCTAACTCGTGATTTCTTCTAGCATAGCCTAAAACTTCCATGCCTAATTCATAACAAATTCGAGCAACTTCTCTTCCAATTGAACCTAATCCAAGTAAACCAATCACTTTTCCTTGTAATTCTTGACCTACAAACGGTTTTCGGTTTGCTTCTGCTTGCTCTAACAAGTCTGCTCCCTCTAAAGCTTGAACCATCTCGCTTGCTTTGATAACCGGGCGAACAGATAAAAACAAACAGCTTAATACTAGTTCTTTGACTGCATTTGCATTAACGCCAGGCGTATTCATCACAATCGTGCCATTTTCGGTGGCTTTTTGTACCTGGATCGTGTTGACCCCAACACCAGCTCTTGAAATTGCTAACAATTCTGATCCAATCCAGTCTTCTTCAACAATAGAACTTCTTACTAGTAAGCCGTGCGCCTCCTTTTTATCTGTCCGTTCAAAAAATGGCTCTTCCAATTGTTTCATCTGTTCCGTGGCAATATCATCAACTAAAGAAATCCGGTACATAAAATCGCCTCCTTTTTATCAGTATCTCTGATTACAGAAATTTAGACAAGAATTAACTTCTATTAATCAACCATTGTTATCCAATTAGCTTCCCAAGCAAAATAATTTATTTTCTTCACTTAAAAAATACAATCAAATTTCTTGCAAAAGAATCTGATTCAACAATACTTTTGACACACCATTTTCATCATTAGTCGCTGTTTGGATGGTTGCCCCTTTAGTCACTTCTTCCGGTGCGTTGCCCATTGCCACTCCCATTCCAGATAATTTGATCATAGGCAGATCGTTAAAGTTATCTCCAATTGCCATCGTGTTTTCTAAAGGAATTTGATAGTGGTTTGCCACAATCGTTAACGCTTTTTCTTTCGATACTTGATAGTGAGTAACTTCCAGATAATTTTCCTTTGATAAATAAAACGAACTAGTTTCCAGATTTAATGATTCGCAAACTTCCTTTAGTTGCTCAATTTCTGAAGTTGATCCTATCAATAATAGCTTATGAACTGGCAGTCTTTGTTCTAAAAGTAATTGGTTAAGATTGGCTACAATTGGTTCAAGTTTCGTGATTGCAGCTTCTTGCTCTACCCACTCGTCAACTGACTCCACATACCAGTCGCTTCCTGAATACAAACTAATTGAGATAGTTTTAAATTTTTTCGTTAAAAGTTCAATGAGCTGAAGTGTTTCTCCTACATTCAATTCTTGACTAAAAATTTGTTGAAACGGGTCGTCTTCTCCTTCTCTGACAATCAAAGCACCATTGTAACAAGCCATTGGGTATTCAGTGATTTCCAATACTTTCGCAATGTCATGCATTCCTTTAGGAGATCTGGCAGATGCCAAAACAAAAGGAATATTTCTAGCTTTTAGTTGTTTCAAACGACCAGCTAATTTGTTATCAATTCTGTGTTCGCTAGTTAAAATCGTTCCGTCAATATCACTCATTACTAGTTTGATTTCTTTTCTCATTTTCGTTCACCTTCTAAATAATTATTTTTAATTTTTTATAATCAAAATCGACTGCTCGTGTTTCATCGCTTAGCCAATCTGTACAATCACACATTTTTTTAAAATTTATAATTGGCTTTTCCTTCAAGCTTACTCGCCCTTATGAATCATTCAAACCTTATTCAAATCCTATTTTTTAAACTAGCTTGTTCTCTTCTTTTATTATAACGGTTTCTGTAATTCTCTGTCTCATTTATCGGCATTTGCGAGCATAGCTAGCTCAAATAAGTAAAAAAGAAGTCGGAAGATTTAAAAATCCTCCGACTTCTTTTACAGCTTTGTCTTACTTCCAAAAATCATCAAAAACCGTAATTGGTAGATGACGTTTATGTTTTGTTTTATCCCACCAAGCTTCAAGGGTTTCTTGTGCATGTTCAGGAATTTCTTTTCCTTCTAAATAATCATCAATTTGATCATAAGTGACACCTAAAGCAACTTCATCTGCAATTAATGGTTTCCCATCTTCCAAGTCCGCCGTTGGAATTTTTGTATACAATTCTGCTGGCGCACCTAGTTCTTTTAACAGAGCTTTTCCTTGTCGCTTGTTCAAACGAAAAAGTGGTAAAATATCTGCCCCACCATCACCAAATTTTGTAAAGAATCCTGTAATATTTTCTGCAGCATGATCTGTTCCCAAGACAGCACCAAATTTTGCACCAGCAACACCGTATTGAGTAATCATTCGTTGACGTGCTTTGATATTTCCTTTATTAAAATCACTGATTTCAACACCTGCTTCACTCAATGAGGCAACTTGTGCATCCACAGCAGGTTTGATATCAACACGTAAACTCACATCGGGCTGAATAAAATCCAATGCAGCTTTTGCATCTTCTTCGTCAGCTTGTTCGCCATAAGGTAAGCGAACAGCAACAAATTGATAACTGTCATCTTGTGTTTCTTCACGCATTTCAGCCATTGCTAACTGTGCTAAACGACCAGCTAAAGTTGAATCTTGTCCACCACTGATTCCTAAAACAAATGTTTTGATAAATGGGTATTTTTTTAAGTAGTCTTTCAAAAAGTCCACACTTCGACGAATTTCTGTTTGTGCATCAATTATAGGTTTCACACCTAGTTCTTGAATAATTTCTTGTTGTAAACTCATGTTTGTTCCCCCTCAGTGATTTCAATCATGCTTCATTGTGTAGATCAGCAACGCTTTTTTTCATTCGTTCCATAATAGACATCTTGTGATTCCAGCACTCTGTTGATAAATCAACTGGATACTTTTGTGGGTTCAAATCACGTTTATATTCTTCCCATAGAGAGTCCAAGTTCTCACGTGCATAGTCTTTAATTTCATTTAGCGAAGGTAATGAATAGACCAACTTTCCTTCAACAAAAATATCTTGTAACATCGGACGTGCCGAAAAATCACGTACCGTTTTATTGATGAACGTATGAACAGGATGGAACATAAAGATTTCCTCTTCCTTGCGAGGATCTTCATTCCATAACGTGACATAGTCTCCTTCAGATTTTCCGTCAAAATTTCGTGTAATACGCCAAACCTGTTTTTTCCCTGGCGTTGTTACTTTTTCTGCATTACTAGATAACTTGATGGTATCAATCATTTTTCCTTCTTCGTTTTCAATAGATACTAATTTGAAAACAGCCCCTAGTGCAGGTTGGTCGTAAGCTGTAATCAACTTAGTGCCCACACCCCAAACATCGATTTTTGCTTTTTGCATTTTTAAATTTAGAATCGTTGCTTCATCTAAGTCGTTAGAAGCATAGATTTTTGCTTCAGTAAAGCCTGCTGCATCTAATTGTTCACGCACACGTTTTGAAATATACGCCATATCACCACTATCAATGCGAACACCTTGGAAATTGATTTTATCACCCATTTCTCTCGCCACTCGAATCGCACTTGGCACACCTGACTTCAACGTATTATACGTATCTACTAAAAAGACACAGTCTTTATGTGTTTTCGCGTAAGCCATGAAAGCATCATAGTCATTTCCATATGACTGAACTAATGAATGAGCATGAGTTCCACTCGCAGGAATACCAAAAATTTTCCCAGCACGCACGTTACTTGTCGCATCGGCACCACCAATGAAGGCTGCACGTGTTCCCCAAACCGCCGCATCAAGTTCTTGCGCACGTCTTGTTCCAAATTCCAATAGTGGATCGTCACCAATAACGGATTTGATTCGGGCTGCTTTCGTAGCAATCAATGTTTGGAAATTGACCATATTCAGCAGTGCTGTTTCGACCAACTGGCAATGTGCCAACGGTCCTTCGACTTGAATAAGTGGTTCATTGTTAAAGACGATCTCGCCTTCAAGCATTGAACGAACGGTTGCTTTAAATTCAAATTCTTTTAAATAAGTAAGGAAGCCTTCTGGATAGTTACCCACTTCTCGTAAGTAGTCAATATCTGATTCACTGAAAGTTAAGTTTTCTAAATATTGAACTAAACGTTCCAGACCAGCAAAGACAGCATAACCATGGTTAAAAGGCATTTCTCGAAAGTAACATTCAAAAACGGCATGTAGATCTGCACGACCTAATTCCCAGTATGTCTGCATCATATTGATTTGGTACAAATCAGTGTGTAGCGTCAAACTGTCATCTGGGTAAATTTTATTCATCTGTTTAATACTCCTCTTGGCAATTTTTCATTTCCTAACCATTATATCAAAAAAACGAAATAGGAAAAGAAAACTTGATTTTTTTCCGAAAATATCAGCTTGATATTCTTTATTCCTTTTCATTTTTTCTTTGATGAATTGATTGACAGAGAAACGAACATATGTTCTAATAAATTTGTTGAAGACTTCAATTCATTGTAGTTATCCATTCATTTATTCGCGCAATCTACTTGGACAGTATAGATAAGGAGGCTGTTATGCGTACAATTACACAGCACTTTGAAACAGTTATTATCACTGCTTATATCGCAAAGCAAAAAATTATTGTTGAACGTTTGGACCATAGTTATGCAGAAGGATTGGTTCAACCAAGCATCACACCTGATGGCTTCTATCTTGATGAACATTTTATCCAGTGGGAACAGATTTCAACAATTTGCTTGGCTGAACAATATTTTCATTTTTGGAAGGATATCGTTCAAAAATAAAAAGAGTCTGGGACAAAAGCAGCCTAAATAGAAAAAAAGCCTAAAATTCGTTTTTTAAAACGTTGATTTTAGGCTTTTTTGCATTGAAAGATAGATTAAGAACGACTGAATTTTTAGTTTCGTCCCAGTCCCTTTTTGTTAGGCATTTGTTACATTTTGTTCAATAATCACAATATCTTTATTTGGACGTTTGAATTGAAGGCCAGCCCGTTCCAATTCTTGTTTGACACCAATGTGAACGGTCACATCTTCGCGTGCTACTTTCAAGATTCGACGAATAGCATAGTCGATTTCTTGCTTTGTAATTTTCTTTTTCGTATTAATCATCACCAACTGGATTTTATCATACGTATCTACATATAAAATTTGTGTACGATCTAGCGAATAGAACTTATAGTAGTTAATTGCCTGATTTCCAAAAAAGAAATCCACTATTTTTGGGTAAAATGTCTTGATATTTAGATTACTATTTATTGGTGTTTCAACTAATTTCATCTCATCCCTCTTTTTCTTTTTAATTATAAAATATGTTCAAAAATAAACCGGCCGACGCCACCTTCACTGCAACTAGGCGCAATCACATGACTACTTTCTTTCACATTGGTTGCGGCATTTTCCACAGCAACAGGCACATCAACAACAGCTAACATAGCCAAATCATTTTCTCCATCTCCGATACCATAGCTGGTTGCTAATGGATAATCAGATAAATAATTGGTGATGGCACTTCCTTTTGTACTATCAGGATGTACAATTTCCAAGGTTTTTATAAATGAATGGAACACAAGCAATTCTGTTTCTTGTAAAGAAGATCGAATCGCCTCGTGACGTGCATCATCTGCTTCCATCAATTCGATCTTGACCACGATTGTTTCAGGTCTTTCAGAAAGATACTTTGCGATATCTTCCGTATGTACGCAATCGTTTTCAAAATATTGTTCCTTGTAATCCATAATTCGTTTGCCTTGCTCCCCAAGTTTTTCTAATGATTCTCTCAAGGCACTTAGCTGTTTCGTGTACTCTTTCGTAGGTCTTATCACCACACCGTGATTTGTATGAATAAAGTGTAAAATTTCTTGTTCTTCTAAAATGTTGATTACTTCTGTTGTTTCTTGATGTGTCAGTGTACTAGTATAACGTTCAGGTTCGCCTATTTTCTTAATACCTGCACCATTTCCAAAAATAACATCACAATCAATTAATAATTCATCATTCATTTGTTTGACTAAGTCGTATCCGCGTCCGGTAACAAAAACAAAATGATCGCCTTTGGCTTGTAACGCTTGAATAGCTTCGCGATTAATCGGCGGAATTTCTTTTCCTAACTCTTGAAACGTTCCATCAATATCTGAAAAAACAATGTTCATTGATTTCTCCTTTTCCTTTTCTTATGAAATAGTATAACATAATTTTTAATAGGATTTTGAAATTTTTCCTTGACCTTCTCGTTACGTGAGGGAGTATTCTAGCAAGTGTCAGGAGGGAAAAAATGGAATATACAATCAAAAAAATAGCAGAGCTATCAGGTGTTAGCCCCCGAACATTACGTTTCTATGATGAAATTGGGTTGCTCAAACCAGCTAGGATTAACTCTTCTGGTTATCGCATCTATGGAGCAAATGAAATTGATCGACTCCAACAGATTTTATTTTATCGCTCACTTGAGTTCAAACTTGAACAAATTCAGGAATTACTAAACCAACCAGACTTTGATCAGCACCAAGCTTTACTTGAACATCAAAAACTTCTATTAAAAAAAAGAGCGCAAATTGACGCCCTTTTGACAACTGTACAAAAAACACTTACTAGTTACGAAGGAGGAATAACTATGTCAGACCAAGAAAAATTTGCAGGATTCAAGCAACAAAAAATCAGCGAAAATGAAGAAAAATTTGGGCAAGAGATTCGAGAAGCGTATGGCGAAAAAACAGTTGCGAAAGCCAATCAAAAATGGGCGAACATGACTGAGGAACAATTCCAAGCCATGCAAACAGTTGAGTCACAGCTTTTAGTCGATTTAACAACTTATCTTACACAGCCAGGAGTGGATCAACCACTAGCAAAAGCCATTTTTGACGCACATAAAAAATGGCTAACATTTAGTTGGCCTACTTATACGCCACAAGCTCACCAAGGATTAGGACAAATGTATGTGGCAGATGAACGTTTTACCGCCTATTATGATGAACGAAGTGGGAATGGTGCAACCCAAGCATTGAATGAAATCATTCAACATTACACCAGCAAATAATTATTACTTTCTGACCCTTATCAGTTATTGAAATAGGCGAAACATTTATTCCAATCCAATCTGTTCTAATTTTTACCGAAGAAAAAGACTGAGGTAGCTTACTCCAGTGCCCTCCAAAAGCCCAATTTTACAATTGAACTTTTTGAGGAATCACGTAAAGCTAATTCAGTCTTTTTTATTATTTCTAGCCTAACCTCTTACAATCACTAATTATTTTTGCTATTAGTTTGTTTAAACTTTCTTTATCTTTGAATAAATTCATATGGAATCTTGATTTGTTCCGGTTGTCTTTTCAAAAATAAGTGAAACGCCATTTCACCACACTGCTTCAAGTGATGATCAATAGTGGGAAAATTTAAGAGATCACTCACATACAGATTGTCTCTGCCAACTAATTTAGGTGCTCGACCTTTCGGAAATGTTTTAAGGATACCAGCTGCAACCATATCTGAATTCGTAAAAATGCCATCTACTGGATGCTCATTAAAAAAAGCACCTGCCTTGATCCCATCTTCCAAACCAATACAATCCCAGAAAACCATTTCTTCTTCAAAATTCGAATAGACTTTCCGACATAATTGCAAGGTAATCTTAGAATTAAAACTAAGTCGACTACTCCTTCCTAAAGTAACACCTAGTTTTTTGACACCAGCTTTTTGTAAAAATTTCAATGCTTCCGTAATCGATTGTTCCCGATCAATAAAGACACAGCTTGATTTTTCATCTTTGATTTCTTCGCAAAAAATAATAGGGCCATATTTTTGGTACGCTTTCAATTTTTCTAACGAATGAGCACGCGAGGTTACGATCAAGCCATCAAATCTTTTTGCTGCAAACTCTTCGAGATACTCTTTTTCACGACTTGCTTGATAATTTGTCGGTAACAAGGTGACTTTATAATTGGAATCGAAAGCGGCTTCAGTAATTCCACTAATCAACTGATCAAAGTATGGATGATTGGTGTATGGCAAAATGACTCCTAAATTTTTGGTTTCTCCATAGCTTAATGTTCGTGCATTTGCATTAGGAATATAGTCTAGTTCCTTCATAACTGCTAAAATTTCTGCTCGTTTTCTTTCATCCACATAAGGGTGTTCATTAATAACTCGAGAAATAGTCGAGACGGAATAACCTGTTAAACGTGCGATATCTCGAATAGTTGCCACGATGATGATTCACCTACCTTAAACGAAAAGTTTTTCTTGTAGATAGTCTATCACAGCCGGCCCACATTCATAAAACTGATACAACTTTTCTTGATAATAAAAACTAATTCGCTGTCCGCCCCAAAATGTATCTTTTGTTAAATTCGTTAACTGATTGACATCGATTTCTTCTCTCATTGGTTTGTTCAGGCCTTGAAAACTTTTTAAAACTAGTTTATTTTCATTACAATCTACCAACGCGTAAAAACAAGTGCTTGATGTTCCCAAAACTTTCACATAAGTATGCATAGGTAAGCCCTCCTTCTTGATAGCTCGAGTATAGTTTATGAAACGCGTCCCAGAGCAAGCGGAAAGTTTTGGTTAAATAAAATCCAAGCAAACAAGTTGGAAATACTGTTTGCTTGGATTATTTTTATACTTATTAACAACTTTTTCAGTGCAATCAGTTTGTTTCGTTTGTTTCTCCCAAATTAGGGTCTAACTTATTTGCCGCAAGAATAAATGGTGCCCAAATCAATGCTGCTACAAGCAAATTCACAATCGTCAACACAATGGCACGCCAATCTCCAGCAGTCGCTAAGAAACCACTAATAATCGTTGGCATGACCCAGATTACATTGACAACTACAGGTCTTACAAATCCCGCCATCGTTGCGAAGTATGCAATAGTGGCAGTAGCTAAAGGCGCTAAAATAAACGGAATCATTAATAACGGATTTAGTACAACCGGCAAACCAAACATCACTGGTTCATTAATATTGAATAAACCCGGAGCAATACCTAGTTTCCCAACTGTTTTATAATCCGCACGTTTTGATAAGAAAAGAATCATTACAATTAATACTAAAGTCACACCTGCACCACCAGGCCAGACAAAAGCTTCAAAAGAGCCGGCTACCCACTTAAACGGAATTGGCTCATTATTTTGAAAAGCATTCGTATTTTCAACCATAGCAGTTCCATAAAGTGTTTGTAGTACTGGTGACATGATGTTCGTTCCATGAAGCCCAAAGAACCAGAGAACATGAACAAGTAGCACAATGATAAATACTGCGCCGTAGCCCTGTGAAAGATGCATTAAAGGCTTTTGGATTGCTTCAGAAATCCAGTCGATTAAAGGAACACCAGCCGTTTGTTTGAATAAATAGTTAATAATTCCAACAACATACAAGGAAACCACTGCAGGGATGATTGCAGCAAAAGCCTTAGAAACAGCCGGTGGTACAGAGTCCGGCATACGGATAATAATGTTTTTTCGAATTAAAAGAGCAAAAATAATGACTGAAATAAATCCAAAGATCATTGCAGTAAAAAGACCCGATCCACCCATATACTTACCAAAGTTAAAATAACCCCATGCGCCCATCGAGAGCGTTTGGCCACCTTCTGCAGCATCAGAAAGAACTCCACCTGCTGTAGTGATCATTGTCGAAGCTTCTTCTGATAACTTCTCTGGTAATGTCAAAACTGCAGTAGCGGCATCCGGTAATCCGATGATAAAAGCGACTAATGAAACAATACTTCCTGACACAGGATCAACTTCATACGCTTTTGCTAAATTTGCGCCTAAAGAAAGTGCAAACACAACTGCCATAATCGCCAATGTTCCATTCCAAATCAATCCATTTACACCAATAACAGGTGTAAAAAAGGTTGTAATTGCATTACCCTCTCCTAAATAGGTATTAGGAAAATCGCGCATGAAAGCATTAAGCAAAACTGCGATTGCACCAGCCATTGTTGCTGGCATCGTACCAATAAAGGCATCTCGCAAGGCGACTAAATGCTTTTCTGACCCTATTTTTGTTGCCACAGGTAAAATATATTTTTCCATCCACTTCATCAATCCGTCCATCTTCATCCTCCTAAGTTTTAGTTGCATCACCTATAATGTATGCGCATACATTATAATGATATTACAAATATAGCATATATTTTTATATGTGCCTACTAAACAACACAGACGACTATTTTGGGCCATGAAGAAGACGTACTAAACGATTTTTGTTTATTTAGAGTTAATAACTAAGCTAAAGCAACAGAAATTTTTTCTACTTCTTGTAGTTTTTTCTAGTAAGAACAAACAGCAAGCTGTGCAGCCATATGAACGAAGATAAAAATTATTCCTCAGATAATTTTTTAAATCTAATTTAATCGTATTTCTTTTTAAGATGTTGTTTCTCGAAAGAAAGTAGGCACACAAAAAAGGCACACCCCTTTTGAACAGGATGTGCCTCTTTTTTGTTATACTTTCAATTTTTATGAATTGAAAGTAGTGATTACATCATGCCGCCCATCATTGATGGATCCATTGCTGGAGCAGCAGGTGCAGCTGGTTCTGGTTTATCTGCAACAACTGCTTCTGTTGTTAATAACAATGCTGAAACGGAAGCAGCATTTTGCAATGCAGAACGAGTTACTTTTGTTGGATCAACGATTCCGGCTTCCACCATGTTTACCCATTCGCCTGTTGCAGCATTGAACCCAGTACCAAGTTCAACATTTTTCAGTTTATCAACGATTACTGAACCTTCATAGCCAGCATTTTCCGCGATTTGACGAATTGGTTCTTCTAATGCACGAACAACAATCTTAATTCCTGTTGCTACGTCACCTTGGGCTTCTACTGCAGAAACTTTTCCAATAACATTTACCAATGCAGTACCACCACCAGAAACCATGCCTTCTTCTACGGCAGCACGAGTAGCATTCAATGCATCTTCAATACGTAATTTCAATTCTTTTAATTCTGTTTCAGTCGCCGCACCAACTTTGACTACTGCAACACCGCCAGCTAATTTAGCTAGACGCTCTTGTAACTTTTCACGATCAAAGTCAGAAGTTGTTTCAGCAATTTGATTTTTGATCAATTGAACGCGTGCGTCAATTGCTGTTTTATCGCCAGAACCTTCAACGATTGTTGTATTGTCTTTATCAACAACAACTTTTGAAGCATTTCCTAAGTTATCGACAGTTGCGTCTTTTAATTCTAGACCTAGATCATCAGTGATTACTGTACCACCTGTCAAAATAGCGATATCTTCAAGCATCGCTTTACGACGGTCACCAAATCCTGGTGCTTTGACAGCAACTACGTTAAATGTTCCACGAATTTTATTCAATACTAATGTTGGTAATGCTTCGCCATCTACATCATCTGCAATGATTAATAATGGACGAGATTGTTGTAAAATTTGTTCTAATAGAGGCAAGATATCTTGAATATTTGAGATTTTTTTGTCTGTAATCAAGATATATGGATTATCTAAAACAGCTTCCATTTTGTCATTATCAGTAACCATGTATTGTGATAAATATCCACGGTCAAACTGCATTCCTTCAACAACATCTAGTTCTGTTTCGATCCCTTTTGATTCTTCAATTGTGATGACACCGTCATTGCCGACTTTTTCCATTGCATCCGCAATCAAATGACCTACTTGTTCTGAACCAGAAGAAACAGCCGCAACTTGTGCAATTGCTTCTTTTGAATCAACAACTGTTGAAATATTGTGTAATTCTTCTACTGCCGCTTTTGTAGCTAATTCAATTCCGCGACGAATGCCTAAAGGATTAGCGCCGGCTGTTACGTTTTTCAAGCCTTCACGAACGATTGCTTGTGTTAAAACAGTAGCAGTAGTTGTACCATCACCAGCAATATCATTCGTTTTTGAAGCAACTTCAGAAACTAATTTTGCACCCATATTTTCAAAATGATCTTCTAATTCGATTTCTTTTGCAATTGTTACCCCGTCATTAGTAATCAATGGAGATCCATAAGATTTTTCTAAAACAACATTACGGCCTTTTGGACCTAAGGTAACTTTTACTGTATCAGCTAATTTATCTACGCCACGAAGCATTGCTGCGCGTGCGTCTTCTGCGAATTTTAATTCTTTTGCCATGATTGGTTTCACCTCAATAATAAATTTTGTTTATCTTGTTTTACTCAACGATCGCCATGATATCTTTACCTGAAACGATCAAATATTCTTTACCTTCAAATTTCACTTCTGTTCCAGCATACTTTTCAAACATTACTTGATCGCCTTCTTTAACAGCGGCAGGAACTTTTTCACCGTTTTCTAATAAACGGCCTTCACCAACCGCAACGATTCTACCAGTTTGTGGTTTTTCTTTGGCAGAGGAAGCTAAGACGATTCCTCCAACAGTTTTTTCTTCTTCTTTTGCGACTTCGATGATGACGCGGTCACCTAATGGTTTTAACACGATAAATCCCTCCGATAACACGATTTTTAGTTCCGTTAGCACTCTTACCTTTCGAGTGCTAACCTACATTTTTAATAATACTCATTCTGCTCCTTTTTTGCAAGCTTTTTAAATCAAAGAAATCTGATTTTTTATTTTCATTGGCGAACAACTTTCGTATGGTATAATTACCAATAAATCTTGTCTACTAACACAGGTAAGTCATCTTTTATAAGAGCCTGTAAGGAGGAATTTCATGTCATTAAAAAAATATAGTCTACTAAGCATTTTTTGCTACGGTTTAGTCTTTGTTTCACCTGTCCTTTTAAGAATCACAGGTATCGTTACCTCTTCGACTGGTTTGATTTCGGCCATGACTATTACTTATTTACTAGGAGCAGTTTTGCTGCTGTTTTTGTACTTCAAACAAAAGGAACCTTTAACAATAGAGGCAGATGTCCCTAAAGCAAGTGTTCCTGAAATCATTTTACTTGGATTAGGTGGTATTTTGATAGCAATCTTTTTACAAGGTGCGGCTGTCGGAATCGAAACTTTCTTATTTGGTCAAAGCGCTCCATCTGAAAATACGCAAAACATCATCCAAATGATTTTAAAAGCACCCGCATTTATTCTAGCAACGACTATTGGTGGCCCAATCATGGAGGAGCTTGTTTTTCGTCGTAGTATTCTAGGACTCGTTAGTCACTACTCGAATTTTTGGGTAGGTGCTGTAATCAGTTCTCTACTTTTTGCTGTTGCACATGCAGATGGTCATCTATTGGTTTACTTTTTCTTAGGTTTCTTCTTTAGTTTATTGTATAAATCAACTGGTCGAATTTGGACTTCAATGATTACACATGTAGGTATGAATACATTGGTCATCGTTGTACAGTTGTTAATCCAAAAATAATTTTTGCTTTCAATTAAAAACTGCGACAAAATCTTAAACGATTTTGTCGCAGTTTTTTTAGCTTAATGTTTCACCGTTTGTGGCAATAACTTCCTTATACCAATCAAACGATTTTTTCTTGCTTCTTGCCAATGTTCCATTTCCTTCGTTGTCCTTATCAACATAGATAAAGCCGTAACGTTTTTTCATTTCTCCTGTCCCGGCAGAAACCAAATCAATGAATCCCCATGGCGTGTAGCCCATTAAATCAATACCATCATATTCAACAGCATCTTTCATTGAAGCAATGTGCTCTCGCAAATACTCAATGCGATAATCATCTTCGACTTGTCCGCTTTCCCCAATCTCATCAATTGCACCAAACCCATTTTCCACAATAAATAATGGTTTTTCGTAACGTTCATTGAACCAGTTCATTGCGTAACGCAAACCCATAGGATCGATTTGCCATCCCCAGTCAGATGCTTTCACATAAGGATTTTCTACTAAGTCTGCTGCTTCATCATAGTCAAAAGTTGGTGCTTTATCATGATCTTTGATTGCAAACGACATATAGTAACTAAAGCCGATATAGTCGACACACCCTACCTTTAAAATACGGGCATCTTCTGCTGTTCGATCTAATTCAAATCCTTTTCGTTTAAAGTACGCATCCATATAACTTGGATAGCGACCTTTACAATGCACGTCAGTAAACCAATAACGTCTTTGCATCGCAACTGTTGCTGCCATCATATCATTAGGACTACATGAGTAACTATAGATTGGCACCATGGCAATCATACAACCAATTTCAAAATCTGGATTAATCCGATGTCCGATTTCTACCGCTTGCGCACTTGCCACTAATTCATAGTGTGCAGCCTGATACATGATTGCTTCGCGATCTTCGCCTTCTTCATAACGAATGCCCGAATTAGTAAATGGTGCAAAATCTTCGTGAAAATTCGCTTGGTTATTGATTTCATTAAAGGTCATCCAGTATTTCACTTTCTCTTGGTAACGAGTGAAACAAGTTTCCGCAAACCGAGTAAAAAATTCAATCATTTTTCGATTTCGCCAACCACCATATTCTTTTACTAAATGATAAGGCATTTCAAAATGGGAAAGCGTGATAACCGGTTCGATCCCATATTTTAGACATTCATCAAATAGGTCATCATAAAATTGTAACCCTGCTTCATTTGGTTCTAATTCATCACCTTTTGGAAAAATTCTGCTCCAGGCAATTGATGTCCGAAAACAATTCAAACCTAATTCAGCAAATAAACGAACATCTTCCTTATAATGATGATAAAAATCAATTGCCTCATGATTAGGATAATAGTTGCCTTCAATCACACCATCTGTGATCTTTCTTGCCACACCGTTTTTTCCAGCAGTCATAACATCAGCAACACTAACACCTTTGCCACCTTCTTGCCAACCACCTTCTAATTGATGGGCTGCTACTGCACCGCCCCATAAAAATCCTTTTCTCAACACGCTCATACGATCGACTCATTTCTCGTTAATTTGTAAAATCGTTTATAAAACTTGTGATTCTTCTAATTGATCTGCTTCTGCAAAAGAAAGATCGTTTTCTTGTGCATAGTTCATTGCATCAATTTTCTTCACGAATGGTAAATAGATAAAGAAACCAATTGCTAAAACAAATGTTTGTAACAACGCCGCTTGCCAGCCACCTACTAAAAATCCTGAAATAATTGGTGGTGTTGTCCATGGTACTTGTACAGCTGTAAACAATGGAACTAATCCTGTATACAAAGCGAAGTAAGTAATCACACCAGAAACAACTGGTGTCGCAATAAATGGAATCGCCATAATCGGGTTCATTACGATTGGTGTTGCAAAAATAATTGGTTCGTTAATGTTAAAGATAGCTGGAGCTAAAGATAAACGTCCAAGCTGTTTGAACTGTGCTGATTTTGCAAAGAAAACCATGAACATCACAACACCAATCGTCATCCCAGCACCTGTTACTGTCATGAATTGGTCTAAGAATTGTTGCGTAACAATATGTCCACCATTTGCAACGGTCAATGCTTTACCAGATTCAAGAATCTCTGTGTTTGCTAATGAGTTTGCTTGTAAGATTGGTCCCATGATCCCACCAACAATTGTTGAACCATGTACTCCAAAGAACCATAAGAATGGAACTAAGAAACCAAGCATCAACGCACCACCAAGTGAATCTGTTACACCTTGCATTGGGCTTTGGATTACTTCATAAATCCATTGAATCATTGTTGTGCTGAAGACTGCATCAAAGAAAATATATACAAGCATTGCAAAGGTAATCAAAACAGCTGCTGGAATCAACGCTGTAAATGAGTTTGCTACGTTATCCGGCACTTGCTCTGGCAATTTGATTCGAATATCTCTTTTTAGGAACCAAGTGTAGCCCCAACCAACAAATAGACCAACCAAGATTGCACTGATCATCCCTTGACCACCAGTCCAACCTTTATCAATTACGTTACCAATTACAACACCAGATTCTGCATCCGTCACATCTGAACGCATCGTTAGTAAAAAGATAACCAATGCAATCATCCCTGCTGGTAGCCCTTCAAAGCCTTCATCTTTGACGTAAGAATAAGCAATCCCAACTACTGCAAAAATTGCCATAATAGCAAATGAAGCACCATACGCTTGGTTAAAATAAACTGCGAGTCCAGAATTGTTGACCCACTCTGAAACTGCTGTGACGGGGAAGTTAGCAAGTAGTAAGAAAACCGAGCCAACAATTGTGAACGGCATTGTGTATAACATCCCATTACGTAACGCAGTAATAGGTTTCGTATTAACAAATTTTAAAACCGGAGGTAAAACTTTCTCATTAATCCATTCATTCATAATACTTCTCTCCTTATCCAGTTAAATTAAAAAAATCATCCAATAAAAAATAAGTGCATTTCATCCAATAAATCCTATTCTATACTCCTTTCTTTTTTTGTATCCGTTTACATATATAACTATAACTAACCTGTACAAAGAAAAAAAGAGCTTAGCCTTCTGAAGGAACATGTTCCAACAAAAAAAACAGGCTAATGCGCTCTTTCTATTTCTTGACTCGCTTTTTGCGCTAACATTTCTAATAAAGTCACCACCGGAACTTGTGTTGTCAGGTTTAGCGATTCCTCTTTTCCTCTTGTTTCTGGCATATAATAAGACAAATTATAGTCTGCCAAACGAGCAATCGTCGAGGTTTCATCATTTGTAATACTAAGAACTTTTGCACCGTAGCGTTTAAAATCCTCTGTTTTTTCAATCATTTCAACCGTTTCACCTGATACAGACAAAATGATTGCTAATGTACTTTCTAATCCGCGAGAAGGGACTGGAGCAAACGGATCAGTGATGCTATAGGCATTCAACCCTAAATTGATAAAATAACGACTACCATATAATCCAAGGACACCACTTGTACCAATTCCAGAAAAAGCAACATGACGGGCTTCTAAAATCATTTGGACTGCTTGCTCCAAAACGATTCGATAACTTTCATTATTGACCTTTTTCAAAAAAGAATCTACCTGAACCGTTGCATCATAAAATTGTTCAAACATCTGTTGTTTTGCTTGTGTTTGATAATTTTTTATTGCAAATTTCAGCTCAGAAAAGCCTTGTAAGCCCAATTTGTTACAGCAACGTAAAATCGTCGAAGTTGACACATGGCATGCATCTGACAATTGACGAATCGTCATTTTTGACACTTCTTCTAAATGAGCAATCAAGTAATTATAAACAATCATCTCCAGCTCATTCAGTTGCTTGATTTTTTCTGCTTCAAACACGGCTCCCCCTCCTTTCATTATCTTTTAATTATAACAGAGCAATAATTATAAAAGAAAGTCTGGTGTTGAAATCTTCTATAAAAAACCAATCCTTTGACCCAAGTGACATAACTTCATACAATAAAGGAAATGATAGGAGGTTTTTTGATGAAAATAGCAATTATTGGCGCAACTGGTCACGCAGGTTCATTGATTTTGAAGGAGGCTCTTGCTCGTCATCTTGACGTTACAGCCATTGTCAGAAATGCCAAAAAATTAACAGTAAGTGTTCCATTTATTGAAAAGGATTTATACGATTTGACGACTGAAGACCTTGCTCCTTTTGACGTTGTTGTTGATGCGTTCAATGCACCTGTAGGTAAGGAAGAAATGCATCAAACATCCCTTGCACACTTAGCAAAAATTTTAGCGAATACTTCGACTCGTTTACTTGTCGTTGGTGGTGCTTCTTCTCTATTTATTGATCCAGAAAAAACAACTCGTATGATTGACCAAGTACCAGAAGACGCACCTTTTTATCCAACAGCTTTCCATATGTCGCAAGCACTTGTTCATTTAAAAGACACAAAAGGACTTCGTTGGACCTATATCAGTCCAGCTGCGTTCTTCAATCCAACAGGCGAACGAACAGGAAAATATCAACTAGATGATGACTTTCTTCATAAGAATGCACAGGGAGAAAGCGTTGTCAGCATGGCAGACTATGCCATTGCTTTGATTGACGAAGTACTGGCAGATAAACATGAGAATGAGCATGTTAGTGTCGTGAGCCAATAAAGCAGTTAAAATAAAAAAGGTGCAACCGGTTAGCTAAAAATAACCGATTGCACCTTTTTTATTTGGAATGAATACTTTATGTTCTTAATAGAAAGCAGATTGCTAGAAAGCAGATTGCTAGAAAGCATCTTGTTACTTAACGTTTTACGCCACAATCTTTACCTTCGGTGTTCCCAAAGCAACTTCTTCAGCAATAAGACCTCTTCCCATAAAAATATGAAAAACTATTTTTGTCAGTTGCTCATTATTTTTTCGGAGTTAACCGCTTGGAGCCACAACCTTTATTTACGGTGTTCCCAAAACAGCTCCTCGATATAGCTTGCATCCATATCAAAATATGGAAAGCTATTTTGAATGACTGTTCGCTATCTAGTCGGAGCTGAACGTTTTGTGCCACAACCTTTTTAAATCGAAAACAATTCCGTCGCCTGATCAGGATCCGTATCGTACACATCAAAATCAGAACCCACACCAAAATCCTTTTCTTTTAACGTATTTTCCATCGTCAAATGCGCCAACTCTTTCAAGTTGTTTTCTTTACTCAAATGACCTAAATAGATGCGTTTTGTCCGATTACCAATTACATCAGTCATCACTAATGCACCATCTTCATTTGATAAATGACCACGATCTCCCAAAATTCGTTGTTTTAAATTCCAAGGATAAGAACCCATTCGCAACATTTCTAAATCGTGATTACTTTCCATTAGATAGCCGTCCGCATTTTCAATAATTCCACGCATATAATCACTACAGTAACCAGTGTCCGTTAGCATCACAAATGAATGATTTTCTTTGTAGATACGATAAAACTGTGGCGCAGCCGCATCATGCGAAACACCAAAACTTTCAATATCTACATCCCCAAAAGTTTGGACTTTTCCCATTTCAAATAAATGTTTTTGCTCGACGGGGACATTGCCAATCAATGGCGACATTGCTTCCCACGTTTTTTCATTGGCATACACATCTAAATGATATTTCCGCGCCAGCACACCTACACCATGAATGTGATCTCGATGTTCATGCGTTACTAGAATGCCATCTAAATCTTCAGGTTTACGATCAATTTGAGCCATCAAGGAAGTAATTTTTTTCCCGCTAAGACCTGCATCCACCAATAGTCGTTTCTTCTCACTTTCTAAATAAAGTGAGTTTCCTGAACTCCCACTCGCAAGGATACTGATTTTAAAAGCTGGTTTTTCTTCGACCATTTATTTATTACTTCCCTTCTTCACACTGTAAACTTTTTTCATTATACCTACTTTTTTAATTATCTTCCACTTTTGGAACCACATTATTTGTCACAATCGTATTACTGAATGCGTTGACTGATTCAATTTGAACACTTTTATCACTCGTTTCAATAGCCACATACCAAATTGGAACATATACATTTTTTTCACGAACCTTCACGATACAAGAATAAGCAAGTTGACGCCACAAAATTTTTGAAGAACTAGGAATCTTATTATTCACATAAAGCGTTTGGATTGCTTCCTCTTCTGAATATAGATCCATTTTTTCACGTAGATGTTCAATGTTTGTTAAGTGCGTCTGGGTATATTTCGTCAGTTTATAAACACCCTCGTCTTTTTCCACTATAAAATTGATTTCAGCAGTATCGTCATGAAATGGGATTCCTTCATAGGACTGGCTTGCTTCAATTTCTAGTGAATTTCCTTCTAATGTGGAGAAATTCGACATAAATTCATATTCATCACCATAAAGTACGTTATTTTGACTATTCAAAAATTCTGTAATCGAATGTTTGGTCTGTTTGTTGTCGATTTTGTACTTTTCAGATTCTTCAGCAGTGAACGTCTTCGTTAAAGTCGACAGCCCATCAAAAGTGATTCCACTACGAAGTAGCCCTGTTGGATTCTTCTTTCGGTGTTGTGCTAAGACCGTACCAAGATCGCTTTGTTCGGCACTTAAATAGTATCCCTGTTTACTCTCAGAAGAAATATTTCCTGAATAAGAAATATCATCACTAGCTAGACGATTTTGCAGCGATTCTGTTTGGTCTGAACGTATCACATTGTTTTCTTGATTCATTGCCTCGTGATAACTGCTGAATAAAAAAACATTGAGGCCTAAGAAAGCTAGGAAAAAAATCCATTCAATTTTTTTAAAGTCCACTTAGTTCGCCCCCATTTCAGCTAGTTTGTTAGACAACTCACTGGCGGAGTACCAATTCCCTTGATATTTCACATACCATTCTGGTAACAAGTCTACGACCCGGTTCGTTTCTTTGATATTTTGCCACGTGTAACCAATAATGACTGATTCAAGTTCTTCCTTTTCCGCACCATGGGTAACTAATTGTTGAATAACGTCTGCCGTACTAGCCAATTCCACTGACTCGTCTGAAGGAATAGGTACTTGGATTGCATTTAAGCTGGTCTGAATGTTAACTTGCGTTTTTTCAGTAGCTTCACCATTAATCGTTATACCAACTTTGCCTTTACTATCCGTGCCAAACACTGGGAATCCTTCAACAAAAATCCGATAGTCAATTTGATTATCCGTACGATCAAAATAATGAAGATTTCCTAAGTTGCTGCCAATTTTACTAATGTATGGAAAACTTTTCGAGTAAATATTTCCGTTATTATTTGTATCAGATAACTCTCCACGAAAATCTACAACTTGACTGGCAGAATGAATTGTCATCGTTTCATTGCCACCATAAAAAATCAGTTCGCTGCTTTCATCATTATTTTTCACTTCATCTGGGGATTGAAAGAAAGCATTTCGAAAAAGTGTGTACGGTTGTTGCGATAAAATATAACTGTATTTTTTTAACTTGATTGGTGATTCTGTATCATATTGATGAGCAATCACAGATGTTTTTTTAGACATTTTAGTCCATTTATTTTCATCAAAAGATAACTCTTTTTTGATGTCTTCCCAATTTAAAGAAAGGTTAGCTTCATAAATCGTTTGATGAACAAAATCCAAGAAACGAATTTTTTTATTTTTTTCATCAAACTGAATACAAGTAAAAGAAATCATCTCTGTATCATCAGATAGATTACTTACATCTAAGTTCAACCCAAATGCTTGGATATATTCTTGTAACAAAAATGGTGCTAGATAAGTTAACTCAAAGCCTTCCGAAAGTTCCTTTTTCTGATCAAATTCAGTTTTATCTCCTGTAACCACTTCTGAAAGCTTACCAAAACGAGCTTTACCGATTACTGTTTGCAGGCGCGAAACTAAGTTTTCACTATTTGTTTCTTGGATATTTTCTCCTTGGACCCACGTCACGTGTAGTGGTAAAAAAATTTCTGAAGATTTTCGATTTGATTGTGATTCAGTCATCACTTGTGAACTCGTTTCGTCAACATTCACTGTTTCTTTTCCAGCAGGACTTAGCCAGATGACATAGGAGAAATATAAACTCAGTGCAACCATCAAAACTAGTCCAATCCGGATGATTTTCCCTGAAATTTTCATTCCCACCAGTCCTCCTCATATGGTTCATATGGTAATGAAATATAGAAAGTCGAACCTTGACCTTCTTTACTTTCTGCCCAAATGGCGCCTCGGTGTGCCTTAACTACTTCACGCGAAATCGCTAAGCCAAGACCTGTTCCGCCTTGAGCACGTGCCCGAGCTTTGTCTACACGATAAAAACGCTCGAATACTCGAGTCAAATCTTTTTTAGGGATACCTAGCCCCTGGTCAGTTATGCTTAGAATAACGTTATTATGTGTTTCTAACAGACGGCAAGTAATCGTTCCTCCATCAGGAGAATATTTAATAGCGTTATTCATGATATTGTCGATTACTTGTATGATTTTGTCAGTATCTATTTCAACCCAGAGATCTCGTTGGGTAAATTCACGGCGAATCGCATATTTTTTTTCTTGATTACCAACCATCATATCGAAACGATCAAGTACAAAATTGATTAGCTCATTAAAATTGACGTATTCTAATTGCAGCTGTGTGTTTCCCGTGTCCATTCGAGAAAGATTCAATAAGTCATTGATCATCCGAATCATTCGGTCTGTTTCATCTAAAGTGACCTTCAAAAAGTTCGGTGCAATTTCTTCGTCTTGCCACGCGCCTTCGCTCAACGCTTCAATATAGCTACGCATACTTGTTAACGGTGTGCGTAGTTCATGGGAAACATTGGAAACAAACTCACGACGTTCACGTTCTGTTTTTTCTTGCTCAGTTACATCATGTAAGACAGCTACCAGACCACTAATAAAGCCTGATTCACGACGAATCATGGAGAAATCAACGCGTAAAATCATTTGGTCACTTTCAGTGGAGCCTGTTGAACGATCGAGAACCATTTCATCTGGATTCTCTAATAATTTACGCAACGTATATTCTTCTTCGATGTCAAGCAAGGTCAAAATAGACTGACCAATTGCCTCTTCATTTTTAATATCTAACAACGATAAAGCCATATCGTTAATCGTAATGACTTTTCCTCGACGATCGGTTGCAATGACCCCATCCGTCATATGCGAAAGGACACTATCCAACCGATTTCGTTCAGCTTCCATCGTATCTTGTGCTTCTTCGATTCGTTCAGCCAACTGGTTAAAAGTATCTGCCAATTGCCCCAATTCATCTTGTCCATGGACTTTTACTTTTCGACTATAGTCACCCCGCGCAATGCGGATAGCTTGTTCGCGCATTTCGCCAATTGGTTGTGTAATCGAACGTGCAACTAAGACCGACACAATCATGGAAATGAATGCCGCAATCAGAGAAGCCGTGAAAAAGATAATCGCTGTGTTACTAATTTCTGAGTACTTTTGTTCAATATCACTTTTGACGTAAAGAGCCCCGATGACGGCATCGCCGGTCGGGGACAGAATAGGCTGAACATTAATATTTACCCGCTTGTCATCTGAATCAAGTGCGACATAACGTTTAGTAGTAAAATCATCAACGGCTACATAATCATTTTTCTTACCGATAGAACTTTGTTCACTTACATCCGTTGTCCCCCGAATGATCCCTTTTTCGTCAACCACACGAATTTCGATAATATCACTTGAAGCACTATTTTCGATAAAACGTTTGATATTCGCATTGACCTCATCTGGATCTGCCGTATCTTTTCGACTAAGCTCAGGGCTAATTGTTGAAGCTAATGAGACAACTGTCTGATTCATATCTTTGATAAAAGTGTTGATCGTGGAGCGCTCCAAACCACGTATAAAATACGCACCAATAATTTCAATCGAAATCAATAAAATCAAAATAAATGTAATGGCGATTTTAAAATTGACTGATCGAAAAAAGCGGACCTTTTTCTTCATTGATTACTCCTGTTCTGGGTTACGCAAGTAGTAACCGACGCCACGACGCGTAACTAAATAGTTCGGGTGACTTGGATTATCTTCGATTTTTTCGCGCAAACGACGTACAGTAACATCAACTGTTCGGACATCACCAAAATAGTCGTAACCCCAAACAGTCTGTAGTAAATGCTCACGTGTCATTACTTGTCCAATATGTTTTGCTAGATAGAAAAGCAACTCAAACTCACGATGTGTCAACTCAATTGTTTCGCCACGTTTCGTTACCATGTAAGCATCTGGGTGGATTGTTAAATCACCAATTGTTAGTTCTGATGGTGTTACCTCTTCCACTTCTTTTGCAGCTGCTGCGCCACGACGTAAATTGGCTTTGACACGAGCTACCAATTCTCGATTCGAAAACGGTTTTGTCACGTAGTCATCCGCACCAAGTTCTAATCCTAAAACTTTATCAATTTCAGAATCTTTTGCAGTTACCATGATGATCGGCATGTCATAAGTTTTACGAACTTCTCGTGCTACTTCTAGCCCATCCATTTTTGGCAACATCAAATCTAATAAAATCAAATCAGGTACTACCTCTTCGACTTTTTCTAAGGCTTCTTCGCCATCGTACGCAGTGTAAACATCGTAACCTTCTTTTGTTAAATTAAACTTAACGATATCCGAAATCGGCTTTTCGTCATCGACAACTAAAATTTTTTTCATAAAGAGCCACCTCTTTTTTATTATTGTCATACCTTTTCATTATACCGTATTTCGAGATTTGTTTCATCCTTGCTTTTGAAATGAAATGGAAACTTAAAAAGGTTGTGGCGCAAAGCGTTTAGCTTCGAAAAAATAATGAGCAACTGACAAAAATAGCTTTTCATATTTTTAAGAAAAGAGGGCTTATTACCGAAGAAGCTACTTTGGGAACACCGTGAATAAAGGGTGTGGCACAAAGCGTTCAAGCCCACAAAAAAACAAAGAACAAAAACACAAAATAGTTTCCTATTTTTGTGGTAACTGTTCCTTATTTTAAATAAATTGATTTTGATATCATATAAAAAGAATTAAATATAAATTACTCTTTCAAAAAATGAATCATTTCCCCAATTTTTTATCTCTTGAATATACACTTTAAGTGCAACAGTTGATTACAAAAAAAGACTCATAGCTAAAATCCAGTTAAAATAGGTTTGTCTAGAACACTATTTGAAAGGAAGATAGCTATGAGCCACTATAACCACCTTACAATACTCGAGCGAGAAAACATATTTTTATTCTTCAATCAAGGAAAGTCTATACGTTCCATTGCTTCTCTTATGAAGCGTAGCCCTTCTACAATATCGAGAGAACTTAAACATAATACAAAAAATACTACGTATTCTCCTGTGCTTGCTCAAACTATATATTCTTATAGAAAACAGAACTGTGGGCGAAAATTACTCTTGTCTAACAACAGGGTCTGGACTATCGTTCGAAGATTATTTGTAGAAGAACAATGGTCTCCTGAAGAAATTTCTCATCGTTTAAAAAGTGAACGAACTGGTATTGCTATAAGCTACACGACAATTTATCGTGGTATTTATAATGGACTTTTTGAAACAGAGCCTCTAAGCCATGGAAATCGAGGATTGATTCGTTCACTTAGACGCCGCGGAAAAACAAGACATGCCAAACATCATGTTGAGAGAAGAGAAAAAATCCAGATATCCAACACGATTCATGAACGACCCGATTCTGCCAACGACCGCTCTGAAATTGGTCATTGGGAGGCAGATACAGTAGCTGGGAAGACGGGTGGTGCTTGCCTAGTTACATTGACTGACCGTAGGTCGAGATATCTATTAGGTGGAAAAATTGAGAAGAAACTATCCCTATTTGTTAAGGACACGTTCATTGAATTATTTTCCTCTATCCATCCTAGTCGAGTGAAATCAATCACTCCTGATCGTGGAAAAGAGTTTTCAAAACATTCAGAAATCACGAAAGCTCTTAATGGTGTTCCTTTCTATTTTCCTGATCCGCATGCGCCTTGGCAACGAGGGACAAATGAGAACACCAATGGTTTACTCAGAGAGTATTTACCAAAAAATAAAGAGATGGATAGTGTTACTGATGAA